>ERZ650307.344-NODE-344-length-25989-cov-6.332151_pt1 | contig 25989 bp, 20 predicted proteins | sample MGYA00376243_ERZ650307 | MGnify/ENA primary metagenome ERZ650307 (study PRJEB26733, sample SAMN07839242) | wastewater metagenome | biome: urban; feature: artificial channel; material: waste water | place: USA: North Carolina | collected 2016-03-31 ... | reverse complement strand
GCAGCAGCAATACGTTGAGAGAACGACTTATGGAGAGAGAAAAAGCGTCGCCCAGTAGTAGCAACGCTTAGCGTAAAAAGGAGTGATATACATGGCAGTACGTCGGATGAATTCAGTATGTCCTTACGATTGCCCTGACGCGTGTGGTCTTATCGCCATTGCCAATGATAATCGCATTGTGCAGGTTATTGGCAATCCGGACCATGCTTTTACGAGAGGAACCTTGTGCCCGAAGATGGTGCACTATGAAGATACGGTCCATTCACCGGACCGCTTGACGACGCCGTTAAAGCGGGTCGGTAAAAAAGGAGAAGGCAAATTCGAACCCATTACGTGGGACGAAGCCATCTCCACCATTGCGAAGAAGTTCAAGGAAACGGCGGCGCAGTACGGCGGCGAAAGCATCATGCCTTATTCTTATGCAGGGACTATGGGCTTTATCCAAAAGTCCGCCGGGGATCCGCTCTTTGCTCGTATTGGTGCCACCCGCCAGGACCGCGGTATTTGCTCGCCGGCGAAGAGCTATGGCTGGGCCGCTTTGATGGGTGGTAGCGCCGGCACCAAGCCGCAGGAAGCGCAGTATAGTGATTTCATCATCTTGTGGAGCCTTAATGCGGTGGCCACGGATATTCATATTTGGCAGGACGTGTACCGCGCCCGCGACAATGGCGCGAAGGTGTGGGTTATCGACACGCACCGCACGGCGACGTACTTAAGTGCCGACGAAACGGTAACTGTAAAGCCCGGCAGTGATGGCGCATTGGCGTTAGGCCTTATCCATATTATGGAACGTGACGGCTTAACCGATAAGGAATTCATCGCCGAACACGTAAGCGGCTACGATAAGCTCAAAGCCACCTTAGGTGATTATACGCCGGAAAAGGTATCTGAAATAACAGGCGTCTCCGTAGAACGCCTTACGGAATTAGCCCATGCATACGCTAAGGCACGGGCACCGTTCATTCGCTTAGGCAGTGGTTTGTCGCGCTATGGCAACGGCGCTATGACTGTGCGCTGCGTGGCGTGCTTGCCGGCTGTAGTGGGCGCTTACAAGGAAAAAGGCGGCGGCTTCTTAGGCAGTACCGGTAATATTAGTTTTATTAGCAACAAGATTATGAGCTGGGCCTCCCATGGCAAAACGGACACGCGCTTAGTGCCTATGATTAAGCTGGGGGAAGCGCTGACCAATGAAGCGGACGACAAGATTCGTTGCCTTTATGTGTACTCGTCAAATCCGGCCATTACGTCACCGAACCAGAACTTAGTGCGCAAAGGCTTAGCACGGGAAGACCTTTTCTTAGTGGTTCATGAACGGTTTATGACGGATACGGCGAAGTACGCGGACATCGTGTTGCCGGCCACCACATCCTTAGAACACAGCGATATTTATAGCTCCTATGGTCATTATTCCTTAGGCATTGGCTATAAGGTTATAGACCCCATCGGGGAAAGCAAGTCTAACTGGGATACCATTCGCCTCTTAGCGAAAGCTATGGGCTATGACGATCCGTTTTTCGACAGAACCGAAGAAGACTTAATCGATGAAATCGTAGCGACGGCGCCGCGCTTAACCGATGAGGAACGAAAACGCCTCTTGGCGACGGAGCCGGTCGAAATGGAATTGCCGGAAGACTATAAGCTGCAGTACGATACGCCGTCCGGCAAGATTGAAATGTACAATCCGAAGGAATCGGAACCGTTGCCGCGCTACTTCCCGCCGTATGGCGATGATGCGGAATTATGGCTCATTAACAGTCCTGACGTGCGCATTCTCGACTCGTCCTTCAATGAACGAAACTTCGACGACGACACGCCGAAAATGGCGGCATGGCTCAATCCAAAAGAAGCGGCAGCCAAGAATTTGAAGGAAGGGCAAACCATCGAGCTTAGCAATGTACGCGGTAAAGTGCGCCTGCCCTTATACATCGATGAAGGGGTAGCACCGGGTACGGTTGTGTCCTACGGCGTATGGTGGCAAAAGTATTCATCCGATGCGAATGTAAGTATCAATGCGTTGACGGCATCGCGCCCTACCGATTGTGCTTGGGGTAGTACTTTTTATGATGTAAAAGTTAACATTCGGCCTGTAGGCGACGCAGAGTAGTAGGTTTTTTCTATAACAAATACATGAATACAGTCTATAGCGATGTGTGTGAAATTATTTCACATACATCGCTATTTTATATGGCTGAATCTATACCACCGTCCTAGAGCGGGACTTTATTTCATCAGAAAATTTAATGAGTGAAAAGCGAAAGGATGATAAATATACCTTTGTCCGATACGAAAAAACAGTGTATAATCTATATACCCAGTATGAGAGTAAACGTTTGAAGCAAGGAGGTAGAGAGTTATGAATCAGAATTCAAACTTGGACAACCGAGCGTTTATCGCTATCGGTTTGATGTTGTTTGCGCTGTTTTTCGGAGCCGGCAACTTAATCTTTCCTGCATCGTTGGGGCAACATGCAGGCAGTAATGTATGGTGGGCTATTTTAGGCTTTATCATCACGGGCGTAGGGTTACCGTTACTTGGCGTAATGGCTATCGGGTATTCCGGCGCTAAAAACGTACAAGAAATGGCAGGTCGCGTACATCCCCTTTACGGGTTAATCTACACGGTATTATTATATTTGACCATTGGTCCTGCTTTCGCCATTCCCCGTACGGGCACCGTTTCCTATGAAATCGCGGTTAAGCCGTTCTTAGGTGGCGCCTCTGCAGCCGGCGTGGACCAGACCATTTTCCTCGTCGTATTCTTCTTAGTATCTTTGTGGTTAGCTATCAATCCGGCGAAGCTGGTAGACCGTATCGGTAAAGTTTTGACGCCGTTACTGTTGTTAACCATTATTGCGTTGATCATTAAATCCTTGGTAACGCCGTTGGGCGGCTACATGGCGCCGAGTCAGGACTATGCAACGACCGGCATCGCTGTCGTACAAGGCTTCCTGGACGGCTACAACACCATGGATGCCTTGGCTTCCTTGGTATTCGGTATTTTGGTTATTGAATTCGTCGTGTTGTCCGGCGCTAAGACGAAGGAACAGATTACAGGCGCTACCTTCAAGGCAGGCATAATTGCCGTAGGTTGCTTGGGCTTCGTGTATATCTTCATCGCTAACATCGGTGCTACCAGCGTTAGCGCTATCGGTCTTAAAGACACGGGCGCTCCGGTATTGGCCGAAAGTGCTATGGTGCTCTTCGGTAATCTCGGTGCCATCATCTTGGCGGTTATCGTATTGCTCGCTTGCTTGACTACGAGTATCGGTTTGATCACGTCTTGCGCTACGTACTTCCACCAGATTATCGGTGGCTTAGATTACAAATGGTACGCTGTATTGTTCTCCGTAGTGTCCTTCTTCGTAGGCATGTTCGGTTTGAAGACCATCATCGTAGCGGCTATTCCGGTGTTGATGTTCCTCTATCCGTTGACCATCGTTATCATCGCGTTGACCTTCCTTGATCGCGTGTTCGACGGCCGTCAGTGCGTATACGCCTGGACTATGGGCTTAACATTCATCACGGCGTTGATGAGCGGTTTCGAAACGGCGGAAGTGTCGACTGGTGCGCTTGGCCAGTTCTTCACGGCTTACGTACCGTTCTATGGCGTTGGCATGGGCTGGGTATCCTTCGCCATCGTAGGCTTCATCATGGGCCTTATTCACAAAGCGTTAGTAACATCTAACGAAGCACCGGCAGAATCCTAATCGACTGCCTGTGAAATAAAAAACCTCTGCGAGGATCGCACTTCGGTGCGGTCCTCGTTTTTGCATTTTGCGTTAGGCGGTGAGACGGGCCGGTCCGACCGGTTTAGTCATACGGATATGGTATAGTAGGCGCTTTTACACTGCGGTAAACCGCGCAAAATGGTATAATGAATACATAATGTTGAAGCGACTGAGTCCAATGAGGGACTGAGTCATAGTAGAGGCATCGCGCAGTCCGGCGATGCTATCGTAGTGCAGTAGCATAGGAGGGTTATTTTGGATTGGATTCGTAGAAAGCCGTTAGCCGAATTGACGGAAACGGTGAAGGGTAAGCAGTTGAATCGAGCGCTTAGTGCGCTGGACGTAACGTTGTTAGGCTTAGGTGTTATTATCGGTACCGGCATATTCGTGCTCACCGGTATTGGCGCCGCCGATTATGCAGGACCGGGGCTCATGCTATCCTTTGTGTTAGCCGCCATTACCTGTGGTTTGGTATGTTTAGCCTATTCAGAGCTGGTGTCTATGATACCGGTGGCAGGCAGTGCTTACACGTATACGTATGCTTCACTTGGTGAATTCTTTGGCTGGTGGGTCGGCTGGGGCCTTGTATTGGAATACTCCGTTGGGGCCAGTGCCGTAGCCGGTGGTTGGTCCGCGTACTTAGTCGGAATTTTGCAGTCGGCGGGCATAACGCTGCCGAAGGCCATTACCGCCGTGCCCTATGACGGCGGTATCGTGAACTTACCGGCTATGTTGATTGTCTTGTTTGTAACGGTGCTCTTAGTGTTAGGCATCAAGGAAAGTGCTCGCGTGAATCGCTTGTTGGTATTCATCAAAATCGGTACCATCTTCCTTTTCTTATTCTTAGCAGGGCCTCATGTAGATACAGCGAACTGGCATCCGTTCTTGCCCTATGGCTGGCATGGTGTCGCAGCCGGTACGGCCATCTTATTCTTTGCGTACTTAGGCGTAGACGCGTTGGCCACGGCGGCGGAAGAAACGAAGAATCCAAAGGTAGATATGCCACTTGGTATTATTGCGTCCCTTGTTATTTGTACGGTCTTGTACATTGCCGTAAGTGCGGTCATGACTGGCGTCGTACCTTACAAAGAACTGGATACGGCAGCGCCGGCGTCCTATGTGTTAAGCTATATCGGCATGCGCGCCGGATCCGCTATTGTTGGTACCGGTGCTTTATGCGGTTTGTCTACGGTACTGTTGGTTATGATTTACGCGCAGACCCGTGCGTTCTTTGCCATGAGCCGTGACGGCTTGATTCCGGAAAAGCTGTGTCGCATTCATCCGAAATTCCGCACGCCGTACATCATCACCGGTATTGTTGGTGTAGCAGTAGCACTCATTACAGGCTTTACGCCTATTCATGTGGTAGCGGAAATGTGCTCCGCCGGTACGCTCTTCGCGTTTATGTGCTCGTCTATTGGCCTTTTAGTATTGCGCCGCGTATATCCGACAGCGAAGCGTGAGTTCCGTTGCCCTGCTGTTTATGTAACGGCGCCGCTAGCCGTATTGTTTTGTGCCTTTGTATTTTCTCAATTATCGTCTCACACCATTTACCTCTTCGTAGGTTGGAGCATTCTGGGAATACTATTGTACTTTGGATATGGACGAAAGCACAGTCACCATGGAAAGGGTGCTACAAATCCAGTGCTGACGCAGAATTCGGATGCATAAAGGATTTCGGATACGGGGTCTTAAAAAAACTCTTACAAAAATTTTTCAAAAAAGCATTGCCATTTTCGGATTATGGTGCTATCATAATGGACATGGATACACTTCCTGTGGATGATAATCCGAAGTATCCTGTTACTATTACAAATGAACAATGGATATAGACATCTAGCTATTGGAAACGAAAAGGAGGAAGAAGTCATGTTAGCGTTAGTCATTATTAGCTTGCTACTTATTATTGGCGTCGTCGACGTCATTAGAAATGCAAAAAACTTAACAGACTTCGTCTTGAAAGTTTCCGAAAATCATTTCACTATGCTCCCGAAGGTTAAGCCTTTGGCGTAGCAAGCTGAGGAAAGAGCATAGTCAAAGCGTTCATAAGAACCTAAGATTTTTGAATATAGATGTTAACGCGGTTTGTCGCGGCTTTGAAGACGATTCATTCGAATCGTCTTTTTTTGTTAAGTATTTGTTAAAAGTTTTCGAATAGATTTGAGTTAGAGAGAGGTAGCTCGCAGAGTCACAGCGGCTACGAGGAGTTTTCCGGAAGCCCGGAGGAAAAGGAAGCGTGATAACATGGTACGAAGTGACAATTTATCTAAGGGCGCTGCACGCGCACCGCATCGTTCGTTGTTGAAAGCATTGGGGTTCGTTGATGAAGAAATGGGTAAACCGATAATCGGTATTGCCAACTCCTTCAATGAAATCATCCCTGGACATATGCATTTGAAGAATCTCGTCCAAGCCGTTAAAGATGGGATTCGCGAAGCCGGCGGCATTCCGATGGAATTCAATACAATCGGTATTTGCGATGGCCTTGCGATGAACCACATCGGCATGAAATATTCCTTGGTAACTCGTCAGATTATTGCGGACTCCATTGAAGCCGCTGCTATGGCAACGCCCTTCGATGGCATGGTCTTCATTCCGAACTGCGATAAAGTCGTACCGGGCATGCTTATCGCAGCCGCTCGTTTGAATTTGCCGTCCGTATTCGTCAGTGGCGGCGCCATGCTCGCCGGTGTTCACAACGGTAAGAAAATCGGTCTTAGCGATGTGTTCGAAGCGGTTGGTCGCTTCGAAGCGGGCACCATGGATGCAGCAGAGCTGGCTCAGATTGAAGACAGTGCTTGCCCGACTTGCGGTTCCTGCGCCGGTATGTACACGGCCAACACCATGAACTGCTTGACCGAAGTGCTCGGCATGGGCCTTCCTGGTAACGGCACGATTCCGGCAGTATACTCCGAACGCCTTCGCCTCGCTAAGCGCGCTGGTATGCAGGTTATGAAAGTCCTCGCTGCTAACCTTCGTCCGCTGGACATTATGACCCACGACGCTTTCGAAAATGCCGTAGCCGTCGATATGGCCTTAGGTGGTTCGTCCAACACAGCCCTTCATTTACCGGCTGTCGCTCATGAAGCAGGCGTTAAGCTTACCCTCGATGATTTCAACACCATCGCCGGTGAAACGCCGCAGCTTTCCAAATTGTCCCCATCCGGTAAGTACTTCATCGAAGACTTACACGCAGCCGGCGGCATTCCGGCGGTGATGAAACGGTTGCACGAACATGGTCGTCTCCATGGCGATGCGAAAAACGTGTCTCTGTGCACACAAGGTACCATCGCTGATTTGGCTACGGTGAACGATGAAGATGTTATCCATCCGTGGGAATCGCCGGTATACAAAACAGGCGGTATTGCAGTCCTCAAAGGTAACCTTGCTCCGGATGGCTCCGTAGTTAAGGAAGGCGCCGTTGATCCGGAAATGCTCGTACACAGCGGTCCTGCTAAGGTATACGACAGCGAAGAAGCAGCGGTTGAAGCCATTACCTCCGGTGCTATCGTAGCTGGTGACGTTGTGGTTATTCGCTACGAAGGTCCGAAAGGCGGCCCGGGCATGCGCGAAATGTTGACGCCGACGGCGACCATTACTGGTATGGGTCTTGGCAAAGACGTAGCGCTCATTACGGATGGTCGTTTCAGTGGTGCTACCCGCGGTGCTTCCATCGGTCACGTTTCCCCGGAAGCTGCGTCCGGCGGTACCATCGGTATTGTTGAAAACGGCGATATCATCGAAATTGATATTCCGAACCGCAAGCTGAATGTTAAATTGAGCGACGAAGAAATCGCGAAGCGCTTAGCTGCTAAAGCACCGTACAAGCCGAATGTTAAAGGCTACTTACGCAAATATGCAATGCATGTTTCGTCAGCCGCAGAAGGTGCTATTGAAGTATACGATGAAGATTAAGATAGAGAGTAAATCAGAGAGAGAACACACAATAGATTTTGAGTGAACCGAAGAGTAGAGAAAAGGAGTAACCTGTTACGATGTTGAAATTATACGATTTTATGGAAGCCCGCGAACGCTTGGGCACAATCACAGTGAAGACGAAGTTAATCCACAGCAGTGTATTTTCCGATGAATGTGGCAACGACGTATACATTAAACCGGAAAACTTACAGCGTACGGGATCGTTCAAGCTGCGCGGTGCTTACAACAAAATCGCGAAGCTAACGAAGGAAGAAAAAAGCCACGGCGTAATCGCTTCTTCCGCCGGTAACCACGCACAGGGGGTCGCTCTTGCCGCACAGCGCTTAGGTGCCAAAGCCGTCATCGTAATGCCGAAGCACACACCGCTTATCAAGGTGGAAGCTACTCGTAAATACGGCGCCGAAGTCGTATTGGCCGGCGAAGTTTACGACGAAGCGTACGCTAAAGCCGTTGAGCTTCAGAAAGAACACGGCTACACCTTTGTGCATCCCTTCGATGATGAAGGTGTAATCGAAGGCCAGGGCACTATCGCTTTGGAAGTTCTCGAAGAATTACCGGACGCTGATGTAATCCTCGTGCCAATCGGTGGCGGCGGATTGATTTCCGGCGTGGCAGCGGCTGCTAAGCTTAAGAACCCGAACATCAAAATCATCGGCGTTGAACCGGAAGGCGCTGCCAGCGCTAGAGCGGCTCTTGAAGCTGATGAACCGGTAGCCCTTGATTCGGTTAGCACCATCGCTGATGGTGCGGCCGTTAAAAAAATTGGTGCCACCACGTTAGAATACATCAAAAAATATGTTGACGAAATCGTCACTGTATCGGATTACGAATTAATGGAAGCATTCCTGCTCCTCGCTGAAAAGCATAAAATCGTTGGTGAAAACGCCGGCATCCTCTCCGTAGCCGGTCTCAAAAAGATTAGCGAACGTGGCAAGAAAGTAGTATCTATCTTGAGCGGCGGTAACATCGACGTGTTGACCATCGCATCCATGATCACCAAAGGTCTTATCGTTCGCGGTCGTATTTTTACCTTCTCCGTGAACCTGCCGGACAAACCGGGTCAGCTCGTAGCGGTATCGCAAATTTTGGCAGACCAGAATGCAAACGTTATCAAATTAGAACATAACCAGTTCAAGAACCTGGACCGTTTCCATGAAGTAGAATTGCAGGTAACGGTAGAAACCAATGGGGAAGAACACATTGCACGTATCATCGAAGCGCTTAACAAGAACGGCTTTGATGTACATCGCATCAATTCTCATGAAGTACATGATGAAAATTTAGCAGAATCTAAGTAAGACCAATTAAGAGAAAGAGAAAAGAAAGGATGGGGGCAAAATGAGCACGGAAATGATAAACGGTGCCAGAATCGTTTTAGAAACCTTACATCGTATCGGCATCCGCGAAATCTTCGGGTATCCCGGCGGTGCGGTAATCCCAATATACGACGAAATTTATAAGTACGACGGCCTAACGCATTATTTTTCCCGCCACGAACAAGGGGCGGCACATGAAGCGGATGGCTACGCCAGAGCATCGGGGCGTTGCGGCGTCTGCCTGGCAACGTCGGGACCGGGGGCTACGAACCTCGTGACCGGCATCATGACCGCTCACATGGACTCCGTTCCGCTTTTGGCCATCACCGGCCAGGTAGGTTGCTCCTTGCTCGGTAAGGACGCGTTCCAGGAATCGGACATCGTTGGCATAACGGTGCCGATTACGAAGAACAACTATCTCGTTAAAAACATTCGCGATTTGCCTCGCATCATCCGCGAAGCTCATTACATCGCTACTACCGGTCGTCCGGGCCCGGTCCTCATCGACATTCCGAAGGACATTCAGCTCACCGAAATTCCGCGCGACGAATTCGATAGACTCTATGAAAAGCCCTTCAATCTCGAAGGCTATGATCCGAACTACAAGGGCCATCCGCTGCAGATTAAAAAAGCGGTACAGCTCATTAAGAACGCGAAGCGTCCGCTCATCATCGCCGGCGCCGGCGTTCTGAAATCAAAAGCCTCCCAGGAGCTTTGGCAGTTGGCTAAGAACACGGAAACCCCGATTACCACCACCTTGCTCGGCCTTGGCGCTTTCCCTGGCAATGACACCTTATTCCTCGGCATGTTAGGCATGCACGGTACTGCACCGGCTAACCTGGCCACCGAAGAAACGGACGTAGTGATCGCCGCCGGTATTCGCTTCGATGACCGTATCGCCGGCAATCCGAAGGAATTCTGCAAAAACGCTAAGATTATCCACATCGACATCGACCCGGCGGAAATCGAAAAGAACCGCAAGGTAGACGTGCCAATCGTAGGTGATTTGAAAGGAGTTTTGAAGGAAATGAACGAACAGCTGACACAGCCCCTTCACCACGATACATGGATTGAACAAATTAATGCGTGGAAGGAAACCTACGCCCTTCGCTATCGTCAGCCGGCAGACAATAAATTAGTACCGCAGAAGGTACTCCAGGAATTGAACGCCATCCTTCGCGGCAACGCCATTATCGTAACTGACGTTGGTCAGCACCAGATGTGGGCGGCTCAGTACATGACCTACCAGAACCCGAACAGCATCGTCACCTCCGGTGGCGCCGGCACCATGGGCTTCGGCTTACCGGCCGCTATTGGCGCTCAGGTCGGCTGTCCTGATAAAAAGGTTGTCCTCGTCGTTGGCGACGGCGGCTTCCAGATGACGGCTCATGAAATGATGCTCCTCAAGCAGTACAAGCTACCGGTCAAAGTCGTGTTGCTCAACAACAACTACCTCGGCATGGTACGTCAGTGGCAGGAATTGTTCAATGATCGTCGCTATTCCTACGTAGACTTGGAATACAATCCTGAATTCGTGAAATTAGCCGAAGCATACGGCGTTCGCGGTGTTCGCATTGAAACGAAGGATGAGCTTCGCGCTCGTCTTCGTGATGAAATCATGTCCGATGAACCGGTATTACTGGAATTTGTCGTAGAACGTGAAGAAAATGTATATCCGATGATTCCGGCCGGCAAGACCGTAGCGGATATGGTTGGTAAGAAAGGGGTGCCAGATGATGTCGAAGGAGCATGAAATTCTGATTATAACTAAAAATACACCGGGCATCGGGGCACGCGTCCTTTCCCTTTTCAACCGTCGCGGTTATTCGGTGAAAAAAATGACCTCCGGCATTACGGTTAAACCGGGCTACGCTCGCTTAACCCTCACCGTTGAGGCAGACCCGACTTCGGTGGATCAGATTCAGAAACAGATTTACAAGATTATCGATGTAGTTAAGGTGAAAATATTCCCGGTTGAAAACGTAGTACGTCGCGAATTGATGCTTATCAAGGTGAAAGCCGATGCGAATACCCGTTCTCAAATCGTACAGATTGCGAATATTTACCGCGGTAACGTCCTCGATGTAGCGCCGAACTCGCTCATCGTAGAAGTGACCGGTGAATCCTCAAAGCTACAAGGCTTTATCGATATTATGAAGGATTACGGAATTTTGGAAATTGCCAAAACCGGCGTGACCGCTATGAGCCGCGGCGAACGCATGTAAGGGAGGGGTTCTATGAGTTTTACTTCCCAAGAAACTGACGACGCGCAGCGCCAAGCGGCTACGGCCGCCGGCGCCGCTGATGCGGCCGGTGCTAACGAAGTGTTAGCCTTTGAAGATGTATCCTTTCGCCGTGGTGGCCGCACCATTTTAAATGACGTCACCTGGCATATTCACGATAACGAAAACTGGGCGCTCCTCGGACTTAACGGGGCCGGTAAATCATCGCTTCTGGGTATGATACCAGCGTATCACTTCCCGACGACGGGCACGCTCAGAGTCTTAGGTAACACCTTTGGCCAGAAGGCGTGGCTTCCTATTCGTCGCCGCGTAGGCTTTGTAAGCTCCGGCTTACTCCAGTTTGGCACTACGCTGAATGGTGAAACGGTGCGCAACGTTATCGTATCCGGCAAGTTCAGCTCCATCGGTATTTACGAACAGGTTACCGATGAAGACCGGGAACGTGCTAACCAGTTAGTCAACGATTTTGGCTTAGATAAGGTAGCCGATTCGACGTACGGCATGTTGTCCGCCGGTGAACAGCGACGGACCTTGCTCGCTCGTGCGTTTATGGGCCAGCCGGAACTTCTCATCTTAGATGAACCGTGCTCCGGCCTTGATGTAAGAGCCCGGGAAGGCTTCTTATCCGTATTAAATAAACAGGCAAGTCAGCGAACCTGGCCGCCTTTCGTATATGTGTCACACCAATTGGAAGAAATCATGCCCGTAGTGACGCACGTGGCAATTTTGTCCGACGGGCATTTAGTCGCGGCAGGACCGAAACGAGAAGTCCTCACCGACGAACGGTTGAGCTCGCTTTTTGAGTTACCGGTGCATATTCACTGGGACGGCGACCGACCGTGGCTGATTGTGCGCTAGTCGATGTTTAGGCATTGGCACTACGCAGTTAGCTAAAGAGTATTCAGTTCGTTAACCGAGCAGTTTATTTCACAGGCTTCGGTTTCGATAGATTTGCCGGCATGCTTAGCCGGTGTGTACAAGAAAGTACATGAGAGTACAAGAGCGTACAGAGGTAAAAAGAGGAGGAATTTTATCATGGCAGGTAACATCTTAGGAACAACAGTTTATTATGACGCAGATTGCAATGTAGCAAAATTGGAAGGCAAAAAAATCACCGTGTTGGGCTACGGCTCTCAGGGTCACGCTCACGCGTTAAACTTAAAAGAAAACGGCATGGACGTAACCATTGGTTTGCGTGAAGGCTCCAAATCTTGGGCTGCTGCCGAAGAAGCTGGCTTCCCGGTTAAAACCACCGCAGAAGCTGTTAAAGGCGCTGACATCGTTATGATTTTGATCCCGGACGAATTGCAGGCTGAAACCTACAAGAAAGACATCGCTCCGAACTTGAAGAAAGGCGCTTATCTTGCATTCGCTCACGGCTTCAACATTCATTTCAAGAAAATCGTGCCGGCTGAAGACATCAACGTATTCATGGTAGCGCCGAAGGGCCCAGGCCATTTGGTACGTCGTACGTTCTCTGAAGGCAGCGGTGTTCCGAGCTTGGTAGCTGTTGAAAAAGACCCGGCTGGCGACACTATGGAAGTGGCTAAGGCTTGGGCATCCGGCATCGGCGCTGGTCGTTCCGGTATTTTGGAAACTACGTTCCGTCAGGAAACGGAAACCGACTTGTTCGGCGAACAGGCTGTATTGTGCGGCGGCGTTTGCGCTTTGATGCAGACTGGTTTCGAAACCTTGGTTGAAGCTGGTTACAACCCGGTTAACGCTTATTTCGAATGCGTTCATGAAATGAAATTAATCGTTGACTTGATCTACGAAGGTGGCTTCGGCACTATGCGTAAATCTATTTCCAACACCGCTGAATATGGCGATTACTTGACTGGTCCGAAGATGATCACCGAACAGACTCGCCAGGCTATGCGCGATGTATTGAAGGATATTCAGTCCGGTTCCTTTGCTGATACGTTCTTGAAGGACGCTGAAGCTGGCTTCCCGTTCTTGAAGAGCGAACGTGCGAAGGCTGATGGACATGAAGTAGAAAAAGTAGGCGCAGCATTGCGCGACTTGATGCCGTGGATCAAAAAATAAGTGCCTAGAGCGCTTGGGGCGCCGTTCGGTGTGCCATATCTGACTGTGGAACCGAAGGTGTCGCCGTGCTACGCAGGGTACGGTCCTTGGAGGGTTTCTGTTTTTTGATGTTGTAAAGTAAAGTGCAGGCAGTGGCATTTGACGGCTGTTCGGCCGTGCCATATCTGTCTGTGGAACCGAAGAGGTCGCACGCTTGGTAGTGAGGTCTTGGCAAATCCCCGTTTTCTAGTTCGGGTCATAGAAATGTATAAGCGATGAATACCGCCGTTTTGAGCTGTCTCTTGCGAAAGGCTCTGCACCGTCGGTATTCATCGCTTATTTGCATTTCTGGGTGAGTCCGTGCCAAGGAAAACGGGGATTTGCCTTACGACTTCATCACTTTGCAATCGTTAGCGACTCTCTTCGTCCGCACGGCACCCGGCATACGGGCCGAATCAGCCGTCTTCGTGCCACTGCGTTCGCCCTTGTCCTTTTGATACTCAAAAAACAGAAGCCTTCCCGGCGGGCACGTACGCTGGCAGCTTCGGCGACGCGCTTCGGTTCTTCACGGCCCGAGCTCTGGCACACCCGAACGGCGCACCTTCGCGCTACGAGCCACTTTATTGTCTTAACGCACGGCATGCAAGTTCGCGCAATTCTGGTGAGGGGGAGTGATGGGTCATAAGCACTATGTACTCTGGTGTAATGGCACATGGGCGCATCGGGGCTATGCACGGTGGACGGCGTCTAGTCGCTGGCGATGCCAGCTCCGCGCCGCCTTGATTAAGATGGGCATGCGCTTTAGGGGCTTTGTATGTTACAATATACTAAATAGTTGTATCACAGATTAGGCGTGGAGGTTTGTCATGCATGAGATAGTTGTTGGCGGTTTGTATCGTCATTTTAAGGGTATGTATTATTATGTGCAGGATATTGCGATTCATTCGGAGACGGGTGAGCCGTTTGTGGTGTATCGTCAGTTGTATGGTGACCGTAAGACGTTTATTCGTCCGCTTGGGATGTTTGCCAGTGATGTGGATAAGGTTAAGTATCCGCATGTAGAGCAGAAGGAGCGGTTCAAACTGATGTCTGGCCGGGATGAAGATTAGGAGTTAGTGCTTAGACGGCGGTTTATTTCAGAAGAGATGACAAAGGTGAGCTGCGATGAGCAGTGTAGATTTTGATTGGAGGGAGTTATGGAGCGTCGATTTTTCTTTTTTGATATAGATAATACGTTGGCTGTTTGGCCGGATGGGGTTATACCGGATAGTGCGCAGGAGGCGCTTCGGTTGCTCCGTAAGAATGGTCATCGGGTGGCGTTGGCAACGGGGCGTTTGCAGCGTGATGCGAAGCGGTTCGCGGATTTGGCTGATGTGCATGATTTTATTGCCGATGGTGGCCGCAGTATGACGGTGGATGATGAGATTGTGTATATGGAGGGCATGGATCGTCAGAGGTGCTTGGATTATATTGAGCATTTGGAGGCTAAGGAGCTTCGCTGGGCGATTACGGATGCGAATGAGTTGGTTCGCATTACGCCGTATGAGGAGGTTTTGGCTTGGCATCCGGATTGGGATGTGTTTAAGACGGTGTATGATCCGGCTTTTGATTTCAGACAGGTGAAGAATTTTTATAAGATTTATGCGTTCATGACGCCGGAGGAGGAGCGGGACCGCGAGGTTCAGCACATGACGCAGGATTTGATTCGCTATGGGGAGAATTGCATTCTGTTCGAGCCTATGGAGAAGGCGTTGGGCGTGCGCGTTATGCTGGCTCATTTCGGCATGAAGCCGGCTGATGCGGTGGTATTCGGCGACGGGTACAATGATTTATCCATGTTCTCGAAGGATTGGTTCAACATTGCTATGGGGAATGGCCGCGATGAATTGAAGGCTGCGGCTGATTATGTGACGACGGATTGCGACAAGGATGGGATTTATAATGCGTGTCGTCACTATGGCTGGATCTAAATTATGTGATTGCCTATAATAAAATCCTATGCTATAATGAAATGTCAAAAATACCGCTCATTGGTTTGTGAGCGGTATTTTGTATATGCTATGACGTTAATTGGATAATGTAGGAGACTTTTGTGAAACTCAAGACAGTACTGACAACGCTTTTATTGGGCGCGATGCTGGCCGTAACGGGCTGTGGCTCCCAAGGGCAACCGAGCGCTGCCGACAGCGGTACGGCCATTGTGTTGAAAGCCCCCACGGCCGATAAGACACCGGTCAAGGATCATTATGCGGTGATTAACACTTCGATGGGCACCGTGAAAATTCGTTTGTATGGCAGTAAGGCACCGATTACGGTGCGTAATTTCGATAATTTGGTTAAGGCCGGATATTATAACGGCTTGCCATTCCACCGTGTTATTGAAGGGTTCATGATACAAGGTGGTGACAATGGCAAAGGCGGCCCGGGGTACACAATTCCCGATGAGTTCGCTGCGGATCTTCATTTCAACAAGATGGGTTACGTAGCAATGGCGAATCGCGGGCCGAATACCGGTGATGCGCAGTTTTTCATCACCGTAGCGCCTACGCCGTGGCTGGATCACAAGCACACGATTTTTGGTGTGGTGACGCAGGGCATGGACGTAGTAGAGAAGATTAGTAAGGTGCCGACGGATTCGCACAATAAGCCGAAAACGCCGGTGGTGATTGAGTCGATTACGCTGGCGCCCTTAGAAAAGTAAGAAGGTGTTCCTATGGCGGATGACGTATTTTATACATATATGGTGCGCTGCGCCGATGGTTCGTTGTACACGGGTTGGACGACGGATATTGAAGGGCGCGTGGCAGCACATAATGGTGAGCGGCCTGGTGGGGCCAAGTATACGCGCGGTCGCCGGCCGGTGACGCTGGCGTGGTATACAACGTTTTCCCGTAAGCAGGACGCCCAATCCATGGAATACCAGGTGAAGCGCATGGTGCGTGACCAGAAGGAAGCGCTGTGTGCCGCATTTAAAAAGACGCACGAATCGCATGAAATGAAAGACTGATGCGTGCTATTTTCCTTCATTCTATGCTATAATAAACTGATATAGATTGTTCAAGAGGAGGGGGCCTATGAAACGAATCGTAGTAGCTTTGAAAAGCATTCAACGTGATACCAACGGCGAAGATACGGTCATTGAATTGGTTTCTTCTGGTGAATATCACGAAAAAAACGATACAAAGTACATTATGTATCAGGAAAGTGAAGTAACGGGTATGGAAGGGGTTCACACCACGATTAAGGTGAAACCGCATTCCGTGGTGCTCATACGCAATGGTAAGGTTTCTATGCGTAACGAATATGTGCTCGGTGAAACGCACCAAACGGTGTACCGCACGCCGTTTGGGGAGCTACATATGGCCGTCAAAACCCACGAGCTTTCTTCGAATATAAAGGATGGCGTTGGCACACTGCATTTAGGGTATGATGTGTCGGTGTCCGACGAATGGCAGTATTATAATCAATTGGACATTGAGTTACGGGAGGATGTCGACTATGGAAATAAAGGATAAGTTGAAACAAGGTATCGAAGAGGCATTAGCGAAAGCGTTAGCAGATGGCAAGTTACCTGCTGGCGATTATCCTGAAGTGCTGTTGGAAATTCCGCCGCAGAAGGAATTCGGCGATTTCTCGTCCAACATTGCCATGCAATCGGCGCGCGTAGCCCACAAAAGCCCGTCTGTCATTGCTGACGTGCTCATTGAATATTTACAGTATGAATGGTTGACGAAGGTAGAAAAAGCCGGTGCCGGTTTCTTGAACTTCTTCGTTAAATCCGAAATGGTATACGATAGCTTGCGTGCAGCCTTAGAAGCCGGTGAAAACTACGGCAACGAACCGAAGCGCGAAGATGACACGATTCAGGTTGAATACGTAAGTGCGAACCCGACGGGCCCGCTTCATGTAGGTCATGGTCGTGGTGCGGCTTATGGTAGCGCTCTTGTAAACTTACTCCGTGCAGCCGGTTACAACGTAAGCTCCGAATATTACATCAACGATGCCGGTAACCAGATTGATAACTTGGCGTTATCCGTAAACGCTCGTTATTTGGAACTTCTTGATATGAAGTACACCTTCCCGGAAAATGGTTACCATGGTCAGGATATTATTGATACAGCGCAGCAGCTCATTAACTGGCGCGGCGACTTCTTTGCGGTTATTCCCGAACCGGATCGCTTGCCGTTCTTCAAAGAATTTGCTTTGACTGAAAAATTAAATGCTTTGCGCGTAACACTTAAGAAATTCAACGTAACCTTTGATAACTGGTTCAGCGAACGCTCCTTGCATCGTAACGGCGAAGTGAAAAAAGCTATCCAGTTCTTGCAGGATCGTGGCGATATTTATGAAAAAGACGGTGCGTTGTGGTTCGCATCCACTAACTATGGCGATGACAAAGACCGCGTAGTTATTCGCGACAACGATGAACCGACGTACTTAGCAGCGGATATTGCGTACCATCGCAATAAATTCGAACGTGGCTACAAACGCATGATTGACGTTTGGGGCGCTGACCATCACGGCTATGTAACTCGTGTTAAGGGTTCTATGCAGGCGCTTGGCTACAACCCGGACCGCTTGGAAGTTTTGCTCCTCCAGATGGTGGCCTTGTTCCGCGATGGCGAATTAGTTAAAATGTCTAAACGTACCGGTCAGGCGGTAACGCTTGATGAATTGATGGAAGAAGTTGGCGTTGATGCGGCTCGTTATTTCTTCCTCATGCGTTCCTTGGACAGCCAGCTCGATTTCGATATTACGTTGGCAGCGTCTAAGAGCAACGATAACCCGGTTTACTATATTCAGTATGCTCATGCACGTATTCACAGTATTTTCAACCAGGCTGCCGAAGCCGGCGTAAAATACGGCGACTGGGCGAATACAAACTTCGATGTGTTGACGACGGAACCGGAATTGGAATTGATCAAGAAGATTACGTCCTATCCGGAAGAAATTCGCGAATCCGCCGCACACTTAGCACCGCATCGCATTGCACGTTACCTCTATGATTTGGCAAGCTTGTTCCATTCGTTCTACAAGCAGGGCCGTATCATGGGTGTAGACAGTGACTTGCAGCAGGCTCGTTTGGGCTTGATTAGCGCCGTAGCACAGGTGCTTCGTCACGGCCTTGGCGTGCTTGGCATTTCCGCTCCGGAAAAAATGTAATGTTTAAAAACGGCTCGGCAATGATGATACGTCGAACCGATGGATATACCTTATTTCACAGCTTTTGGGAGGCATCATGGCAACAAAGTACATTTTCGTAACCGGTGGTGTAGTTTCTTCACTGGGCAAAGGGATTACCGCAGCATCGCTCGGTCGATTGCTTAAAAATCGCGGCTTTAAAGTGACGATTCAGAAATTTGACCCGTACATCAACATCGACCCGGGTACGATGAGCCCGTATCAGCACGGTGAAGTGTTCGTTACTGATGACGGCGCTGAAACTGACTTGGACCTTGGTCACTACGAACGCTTTATCGACATTAACTTGGGCAAAAGCTCCAATGTAACGGCTGGTAAAGTGTATTGGTCGGTTATTAACAAAGAACGTAAAGGTGATTACTTGGGCAGCACCGTTCAGGTAATTCCGCATATTACTAATGAAATTAAGCAGAACGTGTATCGCGTAGGTAAGGAAGATAACGCTGACGTAGTTATTACCGAAATCGGCGGTACCGTAGGCGATATCGAAAGTCTCCCGTTCCTCGAAGCAATCCGTCAGGTTAAGAAGGAAGTAGGCCGTGACGACGTGTTATATATTCACGTTACGTTGGTGCCGTACATCAATGCAGCTGGCGAATTAAAAACGAAACCGACGCAGCACAGCGTTAAAGAATTGCGTAGCATCGGTATTCAGCCGGATATCATCGTATGCCGTACCGAAAAGAGCATTTCCGATGATATGAAGGAAAAATTGGCATTGTTCTGCGATATCGATCCGGAAGCTGTTATCGAAAACCAGACTTGCAGCACCATTTACGAAGTACCACTCATGATGCAGGAAGCCGGTCTTGATAGCATCGTTGTTAAGAAGATGAACTTACCGGACCGCCCGGCTGATATGACGGCGTGGAAGGAAATGGTTCACAAAATCTTGAACCCGACGAAGGAAATTACTGTTGCCTTGGTTGGTAAATATGTAGCCCTTCATGATGCGTACCTCAGCGTTGCCGAAGCGTTGAATCATGCCGGCGTTGCTGCTGATACGAAGGTTAACATCAAATGGGTTGACTCCGAAGAAATCGAAGAATCCGATAAAGATGTATCTGAATTCTACAAAGACGTTGACGGTATCTTGGTACCGGGCGGCTTTGGTTATCGCGGCGTTGAAGGTAAAATTAAAACCATTCAGTACGCTCGTGAAAATAACATCCCGTACCTCGGTTTGTGCTTAGGTATGCAGACCGCTGTTATGGAATTTGCTCGCCACGTAGCCGGTCTTGAAGGCGCTAACTCCACCGAATTTGATGAAACGACGGCTAATCCGGTTATCGACCTCATGCCGGATCAGGTTGACGTAGATAGAAAAGGCGGCACTATGCGTTTAGGCCTCTATCCGTGCAAAACCGCTGAAGGCAGCAAGGTTCGCGAAGCTTACGGCGAAGACTTGATCTATGAACGTCATCGTCATCGCTATGAATTCAACAACGAATTCCGTCAGCAGTTAACGGAAAAAGGCTTAGTTATCAGCGGTACGTCTCCGGATAACCGTTTGGTAGAATGTGTTGAAATTCCGAACCATCCGTGGTTCGTAGGTGTTCAGTTCCATCCGGAATTGAAGTCTCGTCCGACGAATCCGCATCCGTTGTTCCGCGGTTTCGTAAATGCTATCCTGAAAGTAACAGGTAAATAATCGTGCGAAAGCCGATGCGCGGTGCTCGGTATCAGCAGATTGCAGCCGATGTAGCCGGTAAGATTGTATCCGGCGGCTATAACGAAGGGGACCGTATTTTTGCGCGGTCCGCTTTGGCTGTGTCCTATGGTGTGTCGCCGGAAACGGCACGACGCGCCATTGCGTTGCTGGCCGATTTAGGCATCGTGGAAGTGGTAAAGGGTAGCGGTTGTACTGTCGCATCGAAGGAGAAAGCTGAGCGGTTTCGGGCGCAGTTCAGTGATTATAATTCCGTCGATTCGTTGTGGCAATCGTTTAATGTGCAGATTGAACGGCAGCAGAAGGGGTTCCAGGAGCTTCGTGAAACGGCTGAGAAGCTAAGCGAGCATTTGGAACGATACCAGTATGCGCATCCGTTGCAGCCGATGAAGATGCTCATCACGTCGTCGTGTCGTTTTTTAGGGGAGTCCATTGGTTCTATCCAGTTGTGGCAGCATACGGGTATTACCATTGTGGCTATTGAAAAGAAGAACGGTGAAACCGTGATTTCGCCGGGACCCTATGCGACGTTGACCGAAGGTGAAGAAATATACTTTATTGGGCCGGAGGATTCTTGGGGACGATTGAAGCGTTTCTTGTACGGCCCTGGCGCGGAGTAGCTTGCCCTGGAGGCATGGTCTTCTGTCGAACGGCACTACCGTCGTGCGCAGATTGCCGCTACATGCCGCAAGAACTGTTGGACGAACGATTTCCGTTTCGGGTTTCTTAGAGCCTGGACATAGCTTCGTATAGTCATTACGTTTACAAATACATAAAGTAAAGACCACATTATCGTTGTTCGCTCCCTTCGGCTTTGCCAATGGTCGCTTCACAGCGATAATGTGGTCTTTTTGCGTTTATAGCTATTCATAGAGCTGATCATGACTATACGAAGCTATGGTGCCAGTACTTTGGCGGTTCCCCGAAACGGAAATCGTTCTGTGTCATCCAGCTTCTTTGAACACGTACGCGGCAATCTTTGTCGCACTAGGGTTGATGCCGCATACGACAGAAGATCCGTGCCTCGCAGGGCGGCGCGGGATGAATATCTATTCATAAAATATTGTTGAAAGCCGATTGTATTTGAGCGAAAGATTGATTGAAAATTGTTAGAATTTTATATTGAAGTTTTTGATGACGTATCTTATGAAAGGAGACGTCAAAAATCAAAAAGGGGGGGTAAAGTGTATTCGATAAAAACTATTGTCTTTTGGTACTAGGATATTGAACAAAGTTTTAAACTATTTTTTTGATTGGAATTTGGTTTTGATTCAGTGGCTATGCTTGTATTGACCTATTGATTGTTGAGTTATAAATGATTACAATTAAGGTATAGTAAGTGTATAAATATAGTTGTTGTGTAAATTTATTTAAAGTATTTTGGATAGTATGGGGTACTGTTTTTATACTTTTTGTAGTGTATTTTATGTTGGATGGTGGCTATAACTAGTAATTTAGGGGCTTGTCGACATCTATGATATATATAATAATGATAACCTAAACTTGAAAACATATCTAGACTATCTGACAGCTAGCTTATTTGTAGACAATTACTAAGAGTAGGCTATTTAAAATCGTGTGTGTAAGTTGTGAAAGGGGCAAAGGAATATGTTACGCAATAAACGGCTAGAGAAACGGGTAGTAGCTTTTTTGATCGGTTCGTTGTGTTTAAGCGGTGGCGTTGTGTGGGCTGCAGATAATCGGTATACAGGAAATCCACAAAATGTAACGTCACAGGATTCGCTTACGTATAGTAACGCGAGTGACGCAGCGGCTAAACTGTATTCAGATGCAAGTGGAGCCTATACAATTACATCGGACCAAGGCATTACATTAAATAATTCTAAATGGAATGTTTATTTATTTGATAGTGATACAAACCCGGCATCGTTGACGCTCACTGCTAAAGGTGCTGATGGCGTCGTATTAGATACTGCGGCTTATAATTCTTACATTGGCACGAATAGGTCGTTGGTTGTTAATGCTACGGCAGGTAGTATTACGAATAAGAAGGGTTTTAGTTTTGGTGGTACTTCGGCAGATAATGGTGGAAGTGTTACATTTAATGCGGCACAAGATATTAATCAAGAATCTGCTTTATATCCCTCGGGTTATGGTAAGTTAAGTTTTACGGCTGGTAATAATGTTACTCTTGGAACTGTTTCAGCTTCTAATGCTAATGTGAGCTTCGACGCTGGCAATAATATCACTGTTGGTAGTGATATTGAGGGTACCAATAATGGGCGAGTGAGCTTAGTAGCTGGTAATACTAATGCAGTAAATGGGAGTGTGATTGCAAAAAGGAACGGGCAAGTGTCCTTAGATGCAGAAGTACAGAATCATGTAACTGGAAATTTGGGTGCTAATTATTTGGTTACTGAGACGCATGAACCATTACCAGGAACGATTAATTTATCGACGCGAGGAATGAATGCGGTTGATGGAAATATTGCCACGTATGGTGGTAGTCAAGTTACTTTAGATGGTAATACAAATACTGTAGGTAGTTCTGTATACTCGCAGGGGTTTGGCGATGCTAATGCTAAGATTGCGTTGAATGCTACGAGTGATAATATAGTAAACGCTTTTTTGCAAGCAACTGATAATGGGTTTATACATTTGTCTGCTGGTGAGTCTAATATTGTAAAGAATACTGGGAATGCGGGCAATGCGATATTTGCTCAGAGATCAGGTAAAGTAGAGCTGGTTGATGCTAAGACTAATAGTGTTACAGGCAATATATACTCTGATTCTAGTATTGTTAATTTAACGGCTACAAATGATAATGTGGTGACTGGTAATTTAAGCGCTTTAAATAATGGTCAAGTTAATTTAGCAGCTGAAGTGCAGAATCATGTAATGGGTCATTTGATGTTACATTATCTTAATAATACGACACGTGAAGCGCTCCCCGGTGTAATTAATTTAACTACGAGTGGTACAAATGCTATTGATGGCAGTATTTTTACGTATGGTAGTAGCCACGCTACCTTAGATGGTGATGTAAATACGGTGGGGGCAATATAACTTCTACAGGCGCTGGTGGTGATACTGTTAATGTTGAATTGACTGCTAAGAGTGATAACATGGTAACAGGTTACATTTATGCTGCTGGCACAAGTCAAGTCTCTTTAACTGGTACTGAGAATACTGTAGGAAATTATGTGCAAGCCTCTGGAGATAGCCAGATTCAGATGGATGGCACAATCAATACTGTTAAAGCCGGTGTTTGGTCTAATGGAAGCTCATCGAAAGTAATATTATCTGCTACAGATACTAATAGAGTGCAAAATGCCAATAATCTTGATAAAGCGGTATATGCAAGTGGTGGTGGTACTATCGATTTAACGGCCGCTACGCTAAATGACTTAGGAATCTCTTTAGATGAAGCCAAATATATAACGTATGGAAATGTTAGAGGGGTTTTTGCTGATATTGATAGTACATTGCTGATGAATGGTGATACGAATAAGATTAATTTGTACTTAACACCTTCAACTGCCACTAATGCAGCGTCCTCATCATCCTTAATAAATAAGATAGGATTAGAAATTTTCTCTGGCGGTAGTGCTACTGTTACAGCGCATAAAGATAATTACATTAGTGTCAATGCAGGTGCTTTCTTTAAAATTCCAAGTTATTTAGACGATCCCTTAGGTACTTGGGGATATGGTGGTTTGAGTCCGATTAGTGTTCGAGGTACGACACGTTCAGATATAGTCAATGCAGGTGGCTCCTTGACTCTTGATGAAATGAAATCAGGTGTATTGGGGTTGACAGCCGAGGACGGCAATAACTATATTTCTGTTGTTGATGCATCGTCCGCTAATGCACCAGATACAACACCGGGACGCGCCTTGTTTGCTTCGGCGATAGTTAGTGTAGATGGTTATGGTTTTGCTACGATTACCGGGAACAATAACTATATGACCTATGGTTGGAATGATCCGACGGGCACAGAGGCTTCATTTTACAATAATTTAGCCTACAATATACCGATGGTTAGTAGTTCTGATGGTGGCGGCATGACAATCAATGCCACAACCGGTAACAATGAAGTGCTCGTTGGGGCGAATAACGGCTACTTAACATTTGGTGTAGCGGCTTCCACGCCAGGTGTCTATACCGAAACGTGGTTAAATATGACGGCAGATAATGGTGTGAACCGCGTCATCATGAAACCGGTATACACGGACGATGTTATAGCGCATGCTTCGACCGCGATTAACCACATTGGTGCTGCGCTGGCTTCTGGTGGCAATTATTTAACCAGCACGGAGGGCGTGGTAACGCCGGTTACGTTAACGATGACCGCTAAGTCCAATGAGTTCTACGTAGAATCGCAGCTCGGCAGTATTTTGACGGGTGTTGAAGGGACTCACGCTAATGCGAATGTCAATATAACATCTACTAGCGGTGATAATATAATTCAGATTGTCAATAAGGGCAGTGCGGATAATGCTATGACGGATGGTCTAATTACGCAGGATGGCGGCCATATTACGTTGAAGTCGGCTCATGACAATGTTATTAGCGCAAGCTACGTACCGTCTTCCGGTAGCGATATTATTGGTGTAGCTCGCGGTATTTCGTCCGAAGGCTACTATTCGGGTGATACGACGAATGTTACCAATCCGATTAGTACGATTGATGTAACGGCAGATAATAGCAACTATGTATATGGCACGACGCAAGCTGTATATGCGATTAACCGTGGTGTTGTCAATATTTCGGCTACGAATGGTAAATCGGTATTCGCTAGTGACCTTGCTTCTAAGGCTACCATACAGGCGTACTCGCAAAGCGGTATAACGAATGAAGCTACTGCTGAATTGCCGACGACAATTAACATAACTGGTACGATGAATATTACCAATACGGGTGCGACTACTTCGTCTGATGGCATTACCACAGGCTCCGCAGTTTGGAGTTATGGCAATCACAACTCGTACGCTGGTGGTAATGATACAACGTTAATTAACTTGAAGTACGCCGGCGACAGCACGATTCGTGGCAGTGTTGTAGCAGGTCAGATGGGTACTGTAAATGTGACTCCACAGGATGGCACAAGCGGTACGTTGACGCTGTCCGGTGATGCGGTAGCCGATACAGATGGTATCGTGAACCTGAGCTTAACCGATGGTAGTACTTGGGTTGGTGTCGGCGATGATAAACGCGAATCAGCTGCGTATACAACGTTGACTAGCGCTGCTACTGCTGATACGTCGTCTACTGCCAGCACGGCTAGCACTGCCAGTGCTGCACGCCTGTTCCGTTCGTTGCTGGTGGTTCAGGATGTTGTGAATCCGTACGGTACGGTTAATGTGGATATGGATGGCAGCAGTGATTGGTGGATGCCGGTGCAGAGTAGCATTACGACATTAAGCGGTAACGGTGGTACCGTTCATTTCAACGGCAATGGTGTAGGTCGTGCCTTGAATATTGGTACGTTGACCGGTTCGCACACGTTCGCCATGAATCTTCGCAATGAAGCAAACGCCGCAGCCAGCGATATGCTTTATATCAAGAATGGCACCACTGACCAGCAGACTTTACAGATTACCAATCTGGATCAGCTGGCTAGTGAAATGAAGCCCGGCGATTTAAATGCTGTCCGCTTCGCTACGATTACGAATTCCGGTAATGAGTTCCGCGATGGTACGACGATTGCTAAGTTGTCTCGCGGTGCATACAAGATGAATTTGAATATTCAGTATCGTCCGGTAGCAACGGATGTATTGAACACGGCGTCTTACAATGACGCTTATAACGGTTCGACCTATGATGCTCTTACGAAACCGGGAACGGCGTTAGTTGAGTAGATCGGAAGAGCACACGTCTGAACTCCAGTCACCGATGTTTATCTCG
>ERZ650307.342-NODE-342-length-26063-cov-6.491618_pt1 | contig 26063 bp, 25 predicted proteins | sample MGYA00376243_ERZ650307 | MGnify/ENA primary metagenome ERZ650307 (study PRJEB26733, sample SAMN07839242) | wastewater metagenome | biome: urban; feature: artificial channel; material: waste water | place: USA: North Carolina | collected 2016-03-31 ... | reverse complement strand
GGTGACTGGAGTTCAGACGTGTGCTCTTCCGATCTTGAAGGTCACGAGATTGCAAACCATACTTGGAGTCATGCAAATTTAACCAAACTTTCTCCGGATACCATTCGTCAAGAGGTTGAAAAAACGCAAGTTGCCATAGAAAAAGCAGTTGGTCAGCGATCACGTTTGGTACGTCCTCCATATGGTGCAGTAAATAAGCAAGTCGCAAACGTTATGAATCTTCCATCCATCTGTTGGAATGTAGATACACTAGACTGGTCTTCACACAATCCGCAGGCGATTTTAAATCAAGTCAAGTCAAATGCTTGTCCTGGTTCCTTTATTTTGATGCATGATATTCATAAGGAAACTGTTAAGAGCTTGGATTCGGTATTGCAATTTTTAACTTCTCAAGGATACAGTATGGTTACCGTTTCAGAAAGTTTAGGTACTAATCTAAATACACAGTTTGTTTACTATGATCAACAATCGGCAACTATGCCAACGCAATAATAACTAAACAAAAGAACAGAAGCTTGATTGAACTTCTGTTCTTTTTTGGAATTTTATCAGTTTGGGTAAGAGTAGCGGTGAGATGGAAATGAGAAAGTAACAGTGTAATATCATCGTCGGCTTAATGATATGAACACAGTTCGCAATATTGCCAGCCTTTAAGATCTCCCAGATAGCTGAAACTGGGAAACTTTTGATGTTCATTGTGCATTACATTGATGGTTATCCAGTTGATAAATAGCGTCGCACTAATAGAAAGTGAAAAGATTATACTTTATATAGCTCTTGATTTTTTAAGATAACTTCTTGGACAGAAGCATATTTTTTTAGTTGTTTGAGTTCATTTGGATTTGAAACAAGGGTAATAACCACTCCATCCTTACCCATTCGACCGGTTCGACCAGCCCGATGTGTATAGGCTTCTTGGTCAAAAGGAACCTCAAAATTGAGGACGCATTCTAAATTATCGATATCAATCCCACGAGCTACTAAATCTGTGGCTAGTAAGAGCTGGATCTGGTGGTCTTTAAATCGATCAATAATGACCTTTCTAAACTTGACATTGACATCAGAAGCGAGAGAAATTGCATTGGCTCCGTTGTAGTTTAGTCGTTCTTCAGTTGCACCAAGATCAGATAAGCTATTAAAGAAGACCAATGCTCGAAAATCTGGCACATTTGCAAATTTTTTCAACAAGTTTTGTCGATCACGTTTTTCAACCATCAGATAATAGTGCTGAATATTGTCTAATTTTTGCTCCGATAAATCGATTGTTTCAACAGTAGGTGAAATCTTTTGCCGATCAAATTTAGCAGTTGCACTCATATAGATCAATTGATGATTGCGAGGAACATAGTTGATAATTTTTTCTACAAAATGATATTGAGAATCAGAGAATAGCTGATCAAATTCATCTAAGATGATGGTATTGATATTCATCATCTTTATTTTTTTTAATTTAATCAATTCAAACACGCGACCAGGTGTACCAATTAAGATTTCCGGCCCTTTTTTTAATCGTTCAATTTGTCGTTTTTGACTGGATCCTGATAAGAATAACTGTGCTTGTAATCCGATAGCTTCGGACCAGCCTTTACACACTTCAAAAATCTGCCCAGCTAATTCTGTATTTGGAGCCAGAATCAATAATTGCTGGGATTTTTTGGGGGTAAGAGCAAGTAGGCTTGGCCAGAGGTAGGCTAGGGTCTTTCCTGTTCCAGTTGGACTGATTGCAAGTAAGTCTTTTCCTGTAAAAATTGGCTCAAATGCTTGTTGTTGAATATCAGTCAAGCTATCAAAACCAGCCTTTTCCAGCATTTCTTGCCATACAGAAGGGAAATTAGTTTTCATGAGTATCCGCCTTAAATGTAATTCCTGCGTCTTGACGCATCAGATAGAGGGTCCGGTGAACATCTGAAGCAACATCTAACCACTGATCTGCCAATGGGTGATTTGCCTCTTCGATGACTTGTGCAAAATGCATGGCTTCTTCAATCATGGATTGGTCCTTCGAAGCAAGAGGGAGTTGGTATTGCTCCCCATTATTTTTTGTAAAAATAGCAGAGCTGATATGCTGACAAGCGTTTAAGGTCAAAGTACCCTCGGTAGTATAGATTTCGCTAGGTAGATGACTGGTCATATTTTTTCCTGCTTGAATACCCACAGTAAAGTTTTCATAGACTAGTTGCCCAAGCCCATTTAAATCAACACTAGATGGTAATTGTTGGGCTACGTAACGAGCTGTATGTGGGGCACCGATAAGACCTATGGCGGCATAAACAGCATAGACGCCAAGATCCATGAGTGCGCCACCTGAAAAATCAGCTGAAAAGATATTCGGAGTATTTCCAGCTAGCAATTCAGGCATTTTTGAAGAATATTTGGCATAAGAAAAATGCCCACCGATAATGGATTTATCTGCCAAGAATTGTCGAATCGTCTGAAAGGATTCTTCTTGAAAGTTTCGAGCTGCTTCAAACAAGAATAGCCCTTTTTCAGAGGCAATTTGGCGTAAATCTTCAAATTCTGCTGGAGTTGATACCATTGGCTTTTCAACGATAGCGTGTTTTCCAGCCAAGAGTACGGCCTTTGCCTGCTGGTAGTGCAAGGAATTTGGACTAGCAATGTAAACAAGGTCAATTTCAGAAGATAAAAATGATGAAAAATCAGTAAACAAGTCTACCTTTTCATATGGTTTTGCAAAGGATTCAGCTGTATCATAGTGTCGAGAAAAAACAGCTCTAAATTGATATTTATTCGTTTGAAGTGCTGCTTTGATAAACTGATGAGTGATAGGAGAAGTGCCAATTATGCCAAAATCAATCATAATGTCTCATTTCTATTGTATTATTTTTTCCATTATAGCATGTTTCGTGATAAAATAGTAATGAAAAAAAGGTGTCAAACTTGAGATAGAAGGAGATGATAATGACTCAAAAACCAATAATAATTGGCGTTACCGGAGGTTCAGGTGGAGGTAAAACAAGTGTCTCTCGTGCCATTTTAAATAACTTTCCAAATGCACGGATTTCAATGATTGAGCATGACTCCTACTATAAAAATCAGTCCCACTTAACCTTTGAAGAACGGATATTGACCAATTATGACCATCCACTAGCCTTTGATACAGACTTGATGATCTATCATTTGAGTGAATTACTGGCTGGGCGTTCAGTGGATATTCCGATATATGATTATACTCAGCATACACGGTCAGAAAGGACTTATCGTCAAGAACCTCAGGATGTATTTATTGTAGAGGGAATTTTAGTACTGGAAGACAAACGTCTTCGGGATTTAATGGACATCAAAGTATTTGTGGATACTGATGATGACATTCGTATTATCCGTCGTATAAAACGTGATATGGAGGAGCGTGGCCGTAGCTTAGATAGTATCATAGAGCAATATACATCTGTTGTAAAACCGATGTATCACCAGTTTATTGAGCCGACTAAGCGCTATGCGGATATCGTGATACCAGAGGGTGTTTCAAATGTAGTTGCCATCGACTTAATCAATACAAAGGTGGAGAGTATTTTAAGAGAGCGTGGTTAGAATGCCGAAAGACAGAATTTTACCCCATATCATTTTAGGAATAGTAGCAACTTGCAACCGTAGGGTCAATGGAAAAGAGATTACTGACTTTGTTCAACGAGATTTAGGAGAATTTTGGCAAGTAGCTCACAGTCAAGTATACCCTGAACTTAAACGGATGACTCAAGATGGTTGGATAACTTGCCATGCAGTTCCAGGAAACGAAAAAGAAAAGCAGTATGAATTAACTGCAAAAGGACGAGAAATTTTGGAACAATGGCTTGCGGTTCCAAATGAATCTACACCTCACCAAAAAGATATCTTTTCTTTAAAAATGTATTTTATCGAAGATCGCTCAGATCCTAGAGTTTCCGAATTATTAACCTATCAGATTCAGGTTATTGAAAAGCATTTGCGTCATCTTGAAAAACGTAAAGAGAAACTTTTTTCGGAAACTGATGGTGAACATGTTCCTTATGGGCAATATTTAATTCTGTCACGGGCCATTGAACGCAATCAATCACAGTTACAATGGCTACAAAATACGATTCAAAATTTATAAAAAGCGATTCATTTATTGAGTCGTTTTTTTCTTGCTGTTCGATTTTAAATGTGATAAAGTTAGGAATAAATGTTACTGATATGGAGGGAATATGGCTGTAAAGCAGGGATTTGCATTGTTCTTAATGATTTGGAACCTGGTCGTTTTTTTGGTCTATGGACTTGACAAGGGAAAGGCTAGAAAGGGTTCTTACCGAATTTCAGAAAAGACCTTGTTGATGATGACCTATGTTGGTGGTGGTCTAGGTGCTTGGGCTGGCGGTACCCATTTTCGTCATAAAACTCAGAAAAAGTATTTTCAACTAGCTTGGGCCGTAGGTGTCTTGATTGACGCCTTGTTGATATACTGGATGTGGAAATAGGCGAAAGCCTTTTTCTTTATTGCTCGAACTATAAAAGTTCCTCTATCTATGCTATAATGATGGTATGACAAAACAAGAAAAAATTTCAAACTATCAATTATTGTTGGCCCAATTGGAGGCTCTTTTAGAGGGTGAAACCAATGCTTTAGCCAATCTATCAAATGCTTCTGCCTTACTTAATCAAGCTCTACCAAACTCTGTCTTTACAGGATTTTACTTGTATGATGGTAGTGAATTGATTTTGGGACCTTTTCAGGGTGGCGTTTCCTGTGTTCATATTGCACTTGGAAAAGGAGTCTGCGGTGAGTCGGCTTCTAAACGCCAGACGATTATCGTAGAGGATGTTCGTTTGCATGACAATTATATTTCCTGCGATGCGACAGCTCTTTCGGAAATTGTGGTGCCAATGGTGAAAAACGACCAATTATTGGGCGTTTTGGACTTGGATTCTAGGTTGGTCGCTGATTACGATACCATTGACCAGGAATACCTTGAGCAGTTCGTCGCGCTCTTAGTGGAGAAGACAGACTGGAATTTTGCTATGTTTGGAGAAAAACGCTAATGTACCAAGCTTTATATCGGAAGTACCGAAGCCAGACCTTTGGGGAGATGGTGGGGCAAGAGGTGGTCGCAACGACGCTCAAGCAAGCTATTGAGCAGGGGAAAATTAGCCATGCCTATCTCTTTTCTGGTCCTCGTGGAACGGGTAAGACATCGGCTGCGAAAATTTTTGCCAAGGCCATGAATTGCCCGAATCAGGTTGATGGTGAACCTTGTAACGACTGTTATATTTGTCAAGCGATTACGGAAGGTAGTTTGGAAGATGTCATTGAGATTGATGCAGCTTCCAATAATGGTGTAGATGAGATTCGTGATATTCGTGATAAATCGACCTATGCGCCTAGTCTTGCAACCTATAAGGTCTATATCATCGACGAGGTTCATATGTTGTCTACAGGGGCCTTCAACGCACTATTGAAAACCCTAGAAGAACCAACGGAGAATGTGGTCTTTATTCTAGCAACTACGGAATTGCACAAGATTCCTGCTACCATTCTGTCAAGGGTGCAACGATTTGAATTTAAGTCCATCAAGGTGACGGACATTCAGGAGCACTTGGCTGCAATTTTGACCAAGGAAGGCCTTGCCTTTGATGAACAAGCATTGACCATCATTGCACGTCGGGCAGAAGGTGGGATGCGGGATGCCTTGTCCATATTGGACCAGGCATTGAGTCTTAGTCAACATCAGCAGGTAACTGTGGATATTGCTGAGGAAATTACAGGTTCCATCAGCTTACGTGCCTTGGATGATTATGTGGCTAGTCTCCGTCAGGCAGATAGCGCCTCAGCACTTGGACATCTACAAACCTTGTTTGATCAAGGAAAGAGTATGAGTCGTTTTGCCACAGACCTCTTGCATTATTTGAGGGATCTCCTCATTGTACAGACGGGTGGTGAAAATACCCATTTGACCACTGGTTTTACGGAAAATCTAGCTCTGGCTCAGGATCGGATTTTTACTATGATTGAGATGGTGACAAAAGGTTTGTCAGACATCAAGTCTAGCCCTCAACCGAAAATTTATGCGGAGATGATGACAATTCGTTTGGCAGAAGAAGGATCACCTTCGGGAGCAATCGCAGAGCTGCCAGCTGATTTGGTCAGCCAACTTGCTCATCTTCAAGAACAAGTTGCGGATTTGCAGAAACAACTAAGTCAATTATCTAGTCAACCAAGTGCTATTAAGCCAGTTTCACGCAAGCCACAGGCTCCGAAGAAGTACCGATTGGATACCAGCAAGGTTCATGCTATTTTACAAGAGGCTATGGAAAATCCAGCCTTGGCGCGTGAAAATTTGACGCGTTTGCAAAATGCATGGGGAGAAATCATCGAAAGCTTATCTGGAGCAGATCGTGCCTTGCTTGTTGGTTCTCAACCAGTCGCTGCGAATGAAAACCATGCTATACTTGCTTTTGAGTCCCCACTCAATGCCGAACAGACTATGAAACGTGATAATCTCAACACCATGTTTGGAAATATTCTCAGCAAGGCAGCTGGTTTTTCGCCACAGATTTTAGCCATTGCTCAAGAGGATTGGGTTAGCATACGAGCAGAATTTTCGGCTAAGGCAAAAGGGCAAAAAACACAAGAAATCGAAACCGAAACCAGCCCAGTTCCAGAAGAATTTGGATTTCTGGCCGACGCAGTTGAAGTTCGAAATGATTGAGCGCTTGGTTTGACCACTTCTACAGCAATATCGGTCTCTGGTCGGATGCGCAATCTGTTTGGATGATTTATACTATGATTAATCCTAAATATTTTTCATAATCTCCTTACAAAAGCACCTCACATTTTGGTGTTTTTGTTTTTGCAGAGTCATAATTTTACATAGAAAGCATATAAAAAATCAGCTGAAGGACTGATTTTTTGGTATAATCTACTTTATGAAACTTTCTCAATTTCTTTTTTTAGCCATTACGACAATATTAGCAGTATATTTTATGAATGCCTCTATTTTGACAGGCGATTATTTAATAGCTGGAATTTATGCTTATATTGGCTATCGAAACCTCCATTTTGCCTATAAAGTAACGAAATTTATTCAACTGGTGGAGAAGCAGTCCAAGAAGTAAGACTGATTTCCCCGCTGGAGATTGTCTTTGCTTTTCCATTCTCTAGTTGAATCACTAAATTACCTGTATCGGTAACGGCGATTGCTCTGCCTTTAAATTCAATTTGATTTTCTACAAAGCTCACTTGTTGACCGACAACAAGTGATTTTTCTTTGTAAAGTGTGATTAATTCATGTTCATCTGTTTCAAGAAAAGCTTTCCAGATGGCTATGATGAGTTGATTGCGGGTAAAGGGTGGTTGTTCCTCAAAAAGGTTGCCTGCAATATGGTGTAGTTCTTTTGGGAAATCGTCAATACGAACATTGATGCCGACACCGATAATGACGTCAGTTACTGTTTGACTTTCCATCGAAGAAATTGCTTCGGTTAAGATTCCAGCCACTTTTTTGCGTCCAAGATAGATGTCGTTGACCCATTTGATTTGAACATCCAAGTCGCAGAGTGACTGGATGGCTTTTACCACAGCAGCCGCAGCTAATATAGTGTATGGTTTGAATGCAAGAAATGGGACATTGGGCGATAGACGAAGTGACATATAAATACCACCAGATTTTGAGGCGTAAAATGGTCGACCGAATCGTCCTTTTGCTTTGTTTTGGTGTGGTGCAAGGTAGAGGGCTGGGCTACTATGTCCTAGTTCAATGCCTTGCTTGGCATCCAGTTGGGTGGAGTCACTGCTTCCATTGAGATGGACTGGAAGGTTAAGTTCCTGTGCAATCAATTCAGGTAAGAGTAAGTCCCCTTCAGCCAGTTTATAGCCACGGTTTCGGGCTGCTTCAATGGTTAAACCGAGGGTTTCTAATTGGCGAATAGCCTTCCATATGGATGTTCGTGAAATGCCTAGCTCCTGAGCCATGTCTTCACCGCTTATGTAGTCCTCTTTTTCTTTCAAAAGAAGATAGATTTTTTGATAGGTTTTCATAACTTCATTATAGCAAAAAAATCGCTTAAAACGTGATATAATAGATTACAAATAAGGAGGTTTTCATGAAGACACTTGATTACATCGTGACATTGACTCAAACTCCGTCACCAACTGGCTATACGACGGATATTATGAACTACATCAAAGCAGAGATTGAAGGTTTCGGTTATGAGGCGACTAAAACACCAAAAGGTGGTGTTTTGGTAACGGTACCGGGGAAAAATGATGAGGAGCACCGTATTTTGACAGCTCATCTGGATACATTGGGTGCTATGGTTCGGGCAATCAAACCGGATGGTCGTATAAAAATGGATTTGGTGGGTGGTTTTGGTTATCCTTCCATTGAAGGTGAAAACTGCTTGATACATTGTGCTAAAAATGGTAAGACCTTCACAGGTACCATTCTTATGCATCAAACGTCTGTCCATGTTTATCGTGATGCTAGTACAGCAGAGCGCAACCAGACCAATATGGAAATCCGATTGGACGAAAAAGTGACCACTGCTGATGAAGTGCGTACCTTGGGGATTGAAGTTGGTGATTTTATTTCCTTCGATCCAAGAACAATTGTGACAGAAACTGGGTTTATTAAGAGCCGCCATTTGGATGATAAGGTTTCTGCAGCTATTTTGATTCATTTGTTGAAGGTTTATAAAGAAGATGGGATTGTTTTACCTTATACCACTCATTTTTATTTTTCAAATAACGAAGAGATTGGTTATGGTGCTAATTCAAGTTTGCCAGATCGGGTTGTGGAGTATCTGGCTGTAGATATGGGAGCGATGGGTGATGACCAGCAGACGGACGAGTACACGGTTTCGATTTGTGTAAAAGATGCTTCAGGTCCTTATCACTATGAACTTCGTCAGCATTTAGTTTCTCTTGCTGAGAGAGAGGGAATTCCATATAAGCTGGATATCTATCCTTACTATGGTTCAGATGCATCGGCTGCTATGCGTGCGGGTGCAGATGTTAAGCATGCTTTACTGGGAGCAGGCATTGAGTCTAGTCACTCTTATGAACGAACTCATTTGGATTCAGTTGATGCGACTGAGCGGATGGTGGATGCTTATTTGAAATCGCTAATGGTAGACTAATATGAATGAAACCCGTTTTTTAGAGTTATTTAATGACCTGGATAAGGTTTTAAGGAAAGTCTGTGGTGTAGCAGATGGAGACTATGCTGACGTTGGTTCGATGTTAACAAAGGCTAAAGAACTAAGCCCCCATAATCCCATTGAGGCAAATTGGGACAAACTTTATGTTGCCCGTCAGTTACGGAATTTAATGGTTCATGAAAAACGAACAGGACTGAAAGAGGTGGCTCAGCCGTCACAAGAATTGATTGATGTGTTGGAAAAAGTTATTTCCCAATACCAAGAGCCAGTTACCATTGCTCATTATTTACAAAGGACACAAAAAATCAAACCAATTGTTTTTGATGTTCAGGATAAATTAATAAAGGCTTTAGAAATTGTAGATCGTAAGCATTTTTCTAAGTTTCCGATTTTTTCGGGAAGAGCCTATCAAGGTTTAGTTTCTGACAAGGGACTGACCAATTGGTTAGCCAAAGCCAGTAAAGAGGCTGGTTCTATTCGTGAGAAATTGGTGGAAGCCAGTTTAGCAGATGTTCTTGTTTTTGAAGAAGATAGTATTCAGGTTATCGTTCTCCCTTCCTCAGAAACACTTTATCGAGTGATCAATTATTTTGAGGGCCGTAAGCGTACGACCATTCTTGTGAGTCGTCAAAAGAGTGGGAAAATAGATTCTCCGGAGGATGTCATTGGTATCATTACAGCCCAAGACTTAGCTGAAATTTATGGAATGGTGGATTAGGAGGTCTTATGTCAACAAATCGTTTAGCTTGGGATGAGTATTTTGCGGCACAAGCACTTTTGATTGCAAATCGGGCGACCTGTAAGAGAGCCAAGGTTGGTGCGGTTTTGGTTAAGGATAATAAGGTTATTGCGACAGGCTATAATGGGTCTGTTTCAGGAACTGAACATTGTTTGGATCAGGAATGTCTCATGATTGATGGTCATTGTGCTAGGACCTTGCATGCGGAAGTTAATGCTATTTTACAAGGAGCGGAGCGGGGAATTCCAAAAGGTTTTACTGCCTATGTGACCCATTTTCCATGTCTCAACTGTTCCAAACAATTGCTTCAAGTAGGTTGCAAGCGGGTGGTCTACATTAATGAATACCGTATGGATGACTATGCGCGGTATTTATATAATGAAAAAGGGTGTGAGCTTGTTCATCTACCGTTAGAGGTGGTGAAACAGGCGATTGCTGATGCGGAGTTTATTTAGACTTTAGGAGGCTGGGCAGAAAGTCCAACCTCGCTTCTCAGAGTTCGTGTCAACATCTCAGCGCAGTGGTTGATTGGCTTTAACAGTCTGGGAGACTGTTAAAGGTAGGAGATAAGATTTGCACAGCAAATCTCAGCAGTTCGTGTTTCACACTCCAAATCTGACCATTACGACTGTTGCGAACAAAGTTCGCTTTATCTCCAACCTCAAACTGTCTCCCAGACAGTTTGAGCTGTGCGGGGGTGGGAGTTTAAAAGGTCTGGGAGACCTTTTAAAGTGGGAGATATAAGCTGACGGCAGTCAGCTCACATAAATTGATGTCTGGGAATAGACTGTGTCAGCTCAACAACTAGAAATAAAGTCTTGTTGACGACTCTTTTTAGACTGGTTGAGTTCTTTCCCACTCCCTCTTTATTTTTTAGAAAATGCTAGGATAGATACTGAATGTATGCTATACTAGAAACGTTATTAAGTCCCGAAAAGGTAGTTATCAGACTAGTTAACTTTCGCAGACATACTTAGAAGTTATCGCTTTCTCGTTATGTATCTGGAAATTTTACTTTGCTCAAGACAAAAGTCTTTCGCAAAGAACTAGTCACCTACTAGTTCTTTGTAACCTTGATAACAATTTATTTTAAGGGGGACATTTTTATGTCAGAACGTAAATTGTTTACGTCTGAATCTGTTTCGGAGGGTCATCCGGATAAGATTGCAGATCAGATTTCAGATGCGATTTTGGATGCTATTTTAGCACAAGATCCTGAGGCGCACGTGGCAGCTGAGACGGCTGTTTACACTGGTAGCGTTCATGTGTTTGGTGAAATTTCCACCACTGCCTATGTAGATATTAATCGTGTTGTACGTGATACGATTGCGGAGATTGGCTACACCAAAGGGGAATACGGCTTCGCGGCAGAATCAGTAGGAGTTCATCCATCACTTGTAGAGCAGTCTCCAGATATTGCGCAAGGTGTTAATGAAGCCTTGGAGGCTCGTCAAGATGCTAGTCTAGATCCATTAGATTTAGTTGGTGCAGGTGACCAAGGGCTCATGTTTGGTTTTGCAGTTGATGAAACTCCTGAACTCATGCCATTGCCAATTTCACTTAGTCACAAATTGGTGCGTCGTTTGGGCGAGTTGAGAAAATCTGGTGAAATTGCTTATCTCCGTCCGGATGCTAAGTCACAAGTAACAGTTGAATACGATGAAGACAACCAACCCGTTCGTGTGGATACAGTCGTTATTTCGACCCAGCATGATCCGGAAGTCAGTCAAGAGCAAATTCGTCAGGATGTCATTGAACGTGTGATAAAGGAAATCATTCCAGCTCAATATTTGGATGACCAATCACAATACTTTATCAATCCAACCGGTCGCTTTGTTATTGGTGGACCTCAAGGTGACTCTGGTCTGACAGGTCGTAAGATTATCGTTGATACCTATGGTGGTTACTCTCGCCACGGAGGCGGCGCCTTCTCTGGTAAGGATGCGACCAAAGTGGACCGTTCTGCATCTTATGCGGCGCGTTACATCGCTAAAAATATCGTAGCAGCTGGTTTGGCTAAAAAGGCTGAGGTTCAATTGGCCTACGCTATCGGTGTTGCTCACCCAGTTTCAGTTCGCATCGATACATTTGGTACAGGTACAGTAGCTGAGAGCAAATTAGAAGGAGCTGTTCGTCAGATTTTCGACTTGCGCCCAGCTGGTATAATTCAAATGCTTGACCTAAAACGTCCAATTTATAAACAAACTGCAGCCTATGGTCACATGGGACGTACGGATATTGATGTTCCATGGGAGAAATTGGATAAGGTAGAAGAGTTGAAAGCAGCTATCTTGTAGGTACATATTTATTATTCGGGTGAGGATATTTATGAAAGCCTTACTTGTTTTTGCACATCCGAGAAAAGAAAGTTTTACCCACGCCCTCGTTCATAGAGTAACGGAGGCTTTGGTAGCAAATGGAGCAGAAGTAACTGTCCGAGATTTGTATAAATTGGATTTTGATTCAGTTCTTCGAGGAGAAGATACTATTCACATTGAAAATGGAAAATTTGTACGAGAAGCAACTAGTTTTCCTCCAGATGTCCAAACAGAAATGGATCTGATTGCAGAGAGTGATTTGCTTGTTTATATTTTTCCAAGTTGGTGGAATGGTATGCCTGCGATAATGAAGGGTTATGTAGATCGTGTATTTCAGCACGGATTTGCTTATAGTTTTGAATCTGATGAGCCTCGCAAGCTCTTCTCAACAAAGAAAGCTATTTTCTTTACTCCTAAAGGGCAACCACAAAATGCGGATGGAAGTCTGACACCGATAGATCAGCCATGAAATTTCTAACTTCAGATTGGCTCTTCAACAGTAATGATGCACAAGTCATTGATCATGTTTTTTATGGTCGAGTACCTTATTTGACGAGTGAGGAATTAGAGAACTATCCACTTGATGCTGAATTTAGAATTCAACAACTTTTTAATGAATGATAACAATTATCCATTAGTTGATCGGACCAGGCTCCAATGCCAGGTCCGTTTTCAAATACTGTGAAACTAGATTTTTCACTGACTTTGTGTTAGAATGAAACGTATGTCTTTTTATACGTATTCTGATAAAAAACCATGAACCTATTGATGTGTTAGGTCAAAGGGCAATCTAAGAAAGTGAATGTTAGTATGAGAAAAATTGTAATTAATGGTGGGAAGGCATTGAAAGGGACTGTTACGGTTAGTGGTGCCAAAAATTCTGTCGTTGCCTTAATTCCTGCCATTATTCTTGCAGAGGATGTTGTCGTTTTGGATGGAGTTCCTGCTATTTCGGATGTTGATAGCTTAATTGATATCATGGAGACGATGGGGGCAACCGTCAAGCGAGATGGAGAGACTTTGGAAATAGATCCACGTGGTGTTCAAGATATGCCAATGCCATATGGGAAAATCAATAGTCTGCGTGCATCCTATTATTTTTACGGTTCTCTTTTAGGCCGTTATGGGAAAGCAGTCGTTGGTTTACCTGGTGGATGCGATCTAGGTCCACGTCCGATTGATTTGCACCTTAAAGCCTTCGCTGCTATGGGCGCTGAGACAAACTATGAGGGTGAATATATGCGCCTAGCAACCAATGGACAACGGATTCAAGGGGCTCATATATTCATGGATGTTGTCAGTGTTGGCGCAACAATCAATACGATTTTAGCTGCTGTTAAAGCGAAAGGTCGTACTGTTATTGAAAATGCAGCACGTGAACCTGAGATCATTGATGTGGCAACTCTGCTAAACAATATGGGGGCTCGTATTCGCGGGGCAGGTACAGATATTATTACAATAGATGGTGTAGATCACCTTAAAGGAACTCGCCATCAAGTTATTCCTGATCGTATCGAAGCAGGGACTTATATCGCCTTAGCTGCTGCAGTTGGTGAAGGAATTACTGTAGACAATGTTCTATACGAACACTTGGAGAGTTACATCGCTAAACTGCAAGAGATGGGTGTGCGCATGACAATCTCTGAAGACAGTATTTTTGTTGAAAAACAAGAAACATTAAAGGCTGTGAATATCAAAACTTCCCCTTATCCAGGTTTTGCGACAGACTTGCAACAACCTATTACCCCCTTACTCCTTAAAGCTACAGGTACCGGAACTATCGTGGACACAATTTATGAAAAACGTGTTGGACACGTGCAGGAATTGGCTAATCTTGGAGCAAAAATTTCAACACGAAGCAATCATATTGCCTTTGAAGGTCCCAATCAACTAATAGGGTCTTCAGTTAAAGCAACAGATTTACGGGCTGGTGCGGCGATGGTTATTGCTGGTCTAATGGCTCAAGGTCGAACAGAAATTACAAATATTGAGTTTATTCTGCGTGGCTACTCAAATATTATTGAAAAGTTGACAGAGCTTGGTGCAGATATTCAGTTGATTGAGGACTAGTTGATCTAGTAGAGAATTGCATCTTTAGAATGTAATGATTTAATAAATGAAATATATTGGGGCTGGGAGCAATTCTCAGTCCCTTGGGTACACTATGACACTTTGGATACAGTTAGCTAAATTTGCATGTTTTGAAACGGATCATTTCGTTTTGCGACCATTTTCTTACGAGGATGGTGAGGATTTTTATACAATAGTGTCGCATGCTGAGAATCTTCCATTTATTTTTCCAGTTTTGAAGGACAAAGAGATTGCTGTTGCGACAATGGTTGAAAAATTTATCCGTTCGCCATTAGGAAATTGGGCATTAACAGAAAAAAACTCTGGTCGAATGATTGGTGCTCTTTGTTTTGAAAAGTTGGATGAACATTTACAAACTGCGGAGCTTAGCTATTTTCTTAAAAAGGACCACTGGGGACAAGGGTTGATGACAGAGGCAGTACGAAATTTAGTGTATTTGTCTTTTTATAAAGTTGGCTTAAAAGAGTTGGTAATTATCACTCATGAGGAAAATGTGGCTAGTCAAAGGGTGGCTAGAAAAGCTGGCTTTGTGCAAATTAACCACTATCGTGGAAGTGACCGTTATAGTCATAAAATGAGAAATTACTTGAAATTTAGCTTGAAAAAGGCAGATTTTAATTTAGAAATGTACGAGGAAAATCAATGATTACAATTAAATCACAACGAGAAATCGATGCCATGAGTCGAGCTGGTGAAGTTTTGTCAGGAATCCATATTGGATTACGTGACATCATCAAGCCAGGTGTGGACATGTGGGAAGTGGAAGAGTATGTTCGTAAAATATGTAAGGAGAATAATGTTCTGCCACTTCAAATTGGAGTTGATGGTGAATTAATGGACTATCCTTATGCGACGTGTTGTGGATTGAATGATGAAGTTGCTCATGCTTTTCCACGTCACTATAAGCTAAAAGAAGGTGACTTATTGAAGGTTGATATGGTTTTGAGTGAGCCCTTAGACAAAGCGGTAGTTGATGTTTCTAAGCTCAACTTTAATGATGTCAAGGCTATGAAGAAAATCACTCAAACCTACCGTGGTGGAGTAGCAGACTCTTGTTGGGCCTACGCAGTCGGTCAGGTTTCTGAAGAAGTGCAAAACTTGATGGATGTAACCAAGGAATGTTTGTACCGCGGTATTGAGCAAGCCGTTGTTGGCAATCGTATCGGTGATATTGGCGCAGCCATTCAAGAATATGCGGAAGGTCTTGGCTACGGTGTTGTTCGTGACTTGGTGGGTCACGGCGTTGGTCCAACCATGCATGAGGAACCAATGGTTCCCCACTATGGAACAAAAGGTCGTGGTCTTCGCTTGCGTGAAGGCATGGTTTTGACTATCGAGCCAATGATAAACACTGGTACTTGGGAAATTGATACAGATATGAAGACAGGCTGGGCTCACAAAACACTTGATGGTGGCTTATCTTGTCAATATGAGCACCAATTTGTGATTACAAAAGATGGTCCACTTATCTTGACTAGTCAAGGTGAAGAAGGAACTTATTAATACTCTTCGAAAATCAAAAGCCGGCCTTGTTGACTTGATTTGATGAGTGAAAGGCTCCAGTGGAGCCTTTCAGCCTGTTACCTTTAAATAAAAAAGTAACAGGGTTCTATTTGCATCATATCGACACGAACTACGTTCGCTCAATTTACAACCTCCAACGGTTCCCCAAACATTTGCAGCGAGTCTGATTTTGATTTTCATTGAGTATAAATCAATTAGAGAAGGAAAGTATGAGGTTGAATGAATGAGCAAATTCAAAAAACTAGAAGGACTGAAAACATTCTTTTCAACCTTTTTTTCCTATTACAAATCGGCGGAAATTGAGATTACGAGTGTGGCGGTAGCTTATTATCTTCTGATTTCCATTTTTCCGATTCTGTTGACCTTAGCCAATTTATTGCCTTATTTTCCTTTTGATGTCGATGCGATTCTATCAGTATTAGCAGAATTTATTCCTGAAAAAATCTATCCGACTGTTTCAAATTTTGTGACCAATATTTTAACTAAACCCTCAAGTTCTTGGTTAGGTATTGCTATTCTTACGACTTTATGGACCCTTTCAAATAGTATGATGATTTTACAAAAGGCTGTTAATAAGGCTTATGGTATGGAAAATCATCGTGATGTCATTGTCGGTCGTTTAGTAGGTATCTTTTTGGGGATTGGCTTGCAAATAATCATAGGATTGAGCATAGCGAGTGTGACATTTGGTCAAGCCATTTTCTCTTATTTAAATAAATATTTTAATCTGGAAAATGGTTGGTTGGATATTTTTTTAGGACAAACACAACCGATTGCCTACCTAGCACTGTTTGCGGCACTGATTATGTTCTATTATTTTTTGCCAAATGTTCGAATACCTAAAATTTGGTATGTTTTCCCTGGAGCTGCTTTTGTTCTATTTATTATGGCAACAACTGGGAAGTTGTTTTCGCTGTATTTGGATAACTATGCAAACAGAATATTTGATTTTCGTTCGGCTACAGCAGTAATATTTCTTGTATTTATGGTCTGGTTTATTTTTATGGCCCAGATTCTCATCATAGGTGCAGTCGTTAATGCAAGTGTTCATAAATTAAAATTAGGTGATATCCAGTCAAGAGACGGAGATATTGTTTCAATCTTTAAGCGTGCTAAAGCAAAATATAAAAAAACGAGTAACCCTAGTTGAAGGGTGCTCGTTTTTTATATGAAGTTTGACAGTCGTATATTTTTTCTTCATTTCTTACTATTAAATACAAACAGTTTACTCAAAACATAATTGAGTACAATCACTAAGACTTGTGAGAAGAGTGTTGCAATGGCATTGACAAGGGAAAGGTCATTGTTTACGAATTGACCGATAATGCCTGGGAAAGCCTGTACTAAGAGAAATGCCAGAAGCATATCTAGTACCATAGTAACAAGTCTGGCAGATACAAACTTAAGAAGTCTTTTCTCCCATCCCCTAGATTCTTGCCGAAAGACGATTCGGTCATTTGTGATAAAGGCAAACAAAATGGCGATAACATTAGCAAGAAAAGCAACAAGGACTACTTGATTGAGAAAGGCAAATAATAGGATCCGGGCGACCATATACACTAAGGTTGCAGCAACACCAAATATTAAATAAAGGATAACTTCGTTCTGGAATGTTTTTTTCATAATATTTTTCATACGTCAAGTCTATCATTTTTTAATAAAATATGCTATACTTATCAACGTTGTTGATAGTTATGTGCAACAACCCTTGGGGCTTACTCACTTTACCCAAGCATATTACAAGCATTTTGCTAAAGGAGAATCAGGATGAATACATCTAAATGGTCCGCCCGTGATTTGGCGGAAGTTGCTCTTGTTGCTGCAATTTATATTGCACTAACTGTTACCCCTCCTTTAAATGCCATTTCGTTTGGTGCTGTACAGTTCCGAATCTCAGAAATGTTGAATTTTTTAGGTTTTTATCATAAAAAATATATTCTTGCTGTGACGATTGGATGTATGATTTCCAATCTGATGGTATATGGGGTTGTTGATCTACTGGTTGGTGGACTCTCTACCTTACTCTTTGTAAGTATCGGTGTCCTTTTGTTTGAACGCTATAAAAAAGAATATCTTTTTAATGGCTGGATGAACAAAGCATTTTTCTATTTTTCATTTTTCTTTGCTGCAACGATGTTTACCATTGCATTAGAACTAAACATCATGTATCAAGCACCTTTCTTCTTGACTTGGCTAACTACAGGTTTAGGTGAATTGTTATCCCTGTTAATTGGGGCAGTTGTTATTGAATCAGTGATGAAACGTATTCCAGGATACACACGCTTATAATAAAAAAACAATCCTAGCTATGATTGCTTGGATTGTTTTCTATTTAGAGAATTATTTTTCTAAAAGCCCCAAACGGTTTAATTCATGATTAATTGTCATAAGCACAGTTTCTAAATCTTGTGGATTGTTTACAAAATCGAACTGATTTCCATCAATTCGGATTTTAGGAGAGGCTTTATAATCTTGGTACCAACTTGGATAGGCAGAATGGACCTGTTGATAATACTCAAGAAGTTCAGGATTTGCTGTTACCTGTTCGTAGGAGCGACCACGCAGTTGGATTCGACTCAACATGGTTTCAAGAGATACATCGATGTAAACCAATAAATCTGGAGATTTCTTAGGCATCCCTTCTAGTTCCTCCAGCATGTTTGCTAATAATTCTTTATAGATTTCTAGCTCCATTTTTGTGACATTGCCATTTTGATAATTAAGAGTTAGAAATAACTCATCCTCAAAAATAGAACGATCTAGAATATTATTATCTGCTCGGTAGGCCTCTTTAATGGATTGGAATCGTTTGTTTAAAAAGTAAATCTGTAATAAAAATGCGTATTTCTCAGGATCTTGGTAGTACAAGTCCAAAACAGGGTTTTGATCAACGGCTTCATAAAAAACATCGGTTCCAAGATGTTCTCCGAGAGCTGTAGCTAATGAGCTTTTTCCTGCTCCAATCGTTCCGGCTAATACAATCAACATAATGCTCCTCTCTTTTTCTAACGTTCTCATTGTATAAAATTATGGTATGGTTTTCAAGAATTAGACACGATTCCATTCAAATAAAATTCCCCCAAAATTTCTAGTAGGAGTCACAAACCTGAGGTAAAAGAGAATTTAAAAGCTTTTTTTTCTGTTGTCAACCAAGGCCGATTTCGTGCTATAATAGTGTTTATGGAAGAAAAATATTTGAAAATTGCCCAAGAATTGGGTGTTAGTTTAAAACAAATTGATACAGTCTTGACGCTCACTGCAGAGGGAAATACCATTCCTTTTATTGCCCGATATCGTAAGGAAGCAACAGGAAACCTCGACGAAGTGGTCATCAAATCAATTATTGATCGTGACAAGACTTTAACAGCTCTGGCTGAGCGTAAGGCGACGGTTTTAGCAAAGATTGAAGAACAAGGGAAATTAACCGATCAGCTCCGTCAAGCGATTGAAGAAGCAGAAAAGTTAGCGGATGTGGAAGAACTGTATTTACCTTATAAAGAAAAACGTCGCACAAAGGCCACAATAGCTCGTGAAGCTGGATTATTCCCACTAGCACGTCTTATTTTACAAAACGTAGCAGATTTGGAAAATCAAGCAACTCATTTTGTTTGTGAAGGTTTTGACACGCCTGAAGCTTGTCTTGTAGGTGCTGTTGATATTCTTGTAGAAGCTATTTCGGAAGATCCAAAGCTCCGTGCATGGACCTATCATGAAATTCAAACAAATTCGAGTCTCTATTCTGAATTAAAAGACCAAGCTGCTGATGAAAAGTTTGTGTTCCAAATGTATTACGATTTTTCTGAAAAAGTTGCGAAAATGCAGGGTTATCGTACCTTAGCTTTGAATCGTGGAGAAAAATTGGGCGTTCTTAAAGTTCATTTTGAACACAATTTGAATAAGATAATTCGTTTCTTTGAGGTTCGTTTTCCACAGAAAAATGCTTATATAGCAGATGCAATCAATCAGGCAGTTAAGAAAAAAATTATCCCAGCTATGGAGCGGCGCGTTCGGACAGAGTTGACAGAAAGTGCAGAAGAAGGGGCGATTGCTCTCTTTTCAGACAATCTTCGGAACTTGCTTCTCGTTCCACCATTAAAAGGAAAAATGGTCTTAGGTTTCGACCCTGCCTTTCGTACTGGTGCTAAGTTAGCTGTCGTAGATCAGACTGGTAAGCTACTGACGACACAAGTGATTCATCCAGTCAAGCCAGCTTCTCAGGCCCAGATTGCTCAGGCAAAGGAAGAGTTGGCCAACTTAATTGGTCAATACCAGGTGGAAATTATTGCCATCGGGAATGGGACAGCTAGCCGAGAATCGGAAGCATTCGTTGCTGATTTGTTGAAAGATTTTCCGACGGTTTCTTACGTGATTGTAAATGAGAGCGGAGCTTCTGTCTACTCCGCATCTGAACTGGCTCGAACCGAATTTCCAGACCTAACGGTAGAAAAACGCTCTGCTATTTCCATCGCACGCCGTCTGCAAGACCCATTGGCTGAGTTGGTTAAAATTGATCCAAAATCGATTGGTGTTGGACAGTATCAACATGATGTCAATCAAAAACTTTTGTCTGACAGTCTAGATTTTGTCGTTGATACAGTTGTTAACCAGGTCGGGGTCAATGTCAATACTGCAAGTCCTGCTCTTCTTTCACATGTGGCTGGCCTCAATAAAACTATTTCAGAAAACATTGTCACGTATCGTGTAGAAAATGGTGCTCTGACTTCTCGTCAACAGCTTAAAAAAGTTCCTCGCTTGGGAGATAAGGCTTTTGAGCAGGCAGCTGGTTTCTTGCGTATTCCAGATGGAACAAACTTTTTGGACAATACTGGCGTGCACCCAGAGTCATATAAGGCTGTAGAGACGTTGTTGAAACTGCTAGAAATTGACCACTTAGATGTTGCTGCGCAGGAAAAATTAAAACAAATTTCTATTGAAAAGATGGCAGAGGAAATTGGTGTCGGTCAGGAAACGTTGAAAGATATTATCGCTGACTTGCTCAAGCCTGGGCGTGATTTGCGTGATGAATTTGCAGCGCCAGTTCTTCGTCAAGATGTTCTTGATTTTAAGGATTTGCAAATTGGTCAGAAGTTGGAAGGTGTGGTCCGGAATGTGGTAGACTTTGGTGCTTTCGTGGACATTGGTATTCACGAAGATGGGCTGATTCATATATCAAACATGAGTAAGAATTTCATCAAGCATCCAAGTCAAGTTGTATCTGTTGGTGATTTGGTGACAGTTTGGGTTCATAAACTTGATCAGCAACGTGAGAAGGTTAATTTGACCTTGGTGGCTCCCCGTGAATCTCACTGAGTATGTTCAGCAGGTATCTGTAGAGGACTTCGGTAAAGAATTTCGACATGTAGCTCTTTGGAATAGCCGATTACGGTCGACAGGTGGTCGTTTCTTCCCAAAGGATGGCCACTTGGATTTTAATCCCAAACATCTGGAGGAGCAAGGGTTGGAAGTTTTTAGAAAGATTGTCCGCCATGAACTCTGCCATTACCATCTTTACTATGAGAAGAAGGGTTATCGGCATGGAGATACGGATTTCAAGAAACTGCTGGCTGCGGTGGACGGCCTGCGCTATGCTCCTAAACTGGAACAAGCTACCAAGCCTAGTCTGCTTTATATCTGTCAGTCCTGTGCCCAAGCCTACCAGCGCAAGCGCCGCATTGATCTAAAGAAATACCGGTGTGGAAAGTGTAGGGGGCTTTTAGAGAAAATACTTTAATACAAGAAAACCAGTCCTAAGAGATTCACTTAGGGCTGGTTTTCTGTGATAAGGTATTGGAGATTGTATTGATAAAAAGGATTAGATATAAGTAAAAGGATTAGGGTTGAAGGATCGGTTCTGGGAGTTGTAAAATGATATTTTTATCATTTTTGGCAACTTTATTTGAATGGTGTGAAAGTTGTTCGATGTAGTATTGTCTACTAGTATTGAAAAGTGTAATGAGTTCGGAGTAGAGAGACTGACCATGGAGTTCCACCAGGATTTCACAGAGTTTTAAAACTCGGAGATAAGCAGATTGGAGATTTTTACGAATTTGATAGGTATCATGGCGATTAACTTTGCTGCGAATGTCAGTAGTGTTGGAGAAAACTGTTTCAAATTCCTGCTGACTTTCTTTCAGGTTCTCAAAAAATCTTTTTAAACCAAGGATTTCGATATATTCAATTGCTTCTGGACTGGATAAACGATTAAATAGTTTGTCCAGTTCTAGACTTTCTTTTTCATAATCAAGTCTATGTATTTCTCGGAAAGGTTTTACAATTTCTGTTAATTTACTATAAGCAGTTTTTTCAGATTGTCTTTTGCTCGTTTCGAAGGCAGCTAGACTACGTTTGAAAATAGAAAAGTCGCTATTACGGAGTTGGTTGGCATCCTGAATCTTTTTTGTTAATTCTTTGCCCTTATCTTGATTGATAGCTTTTTGGTATTGGTTGAAGGACACTTGCCACTTATCTATTGCAAGAGTCAAATGGTTGTCCTGACTGTAAGGTATTTGACTTTGTTGTAGCGTTTTTAGGCTGCGAGCATTAAGTTGGTAGAAGTTGCTATTGTCCAACTTTTGCAGTGGTAATGGTTTCACTTTACTTATTTGTGTGCTTGTGTTTGATGTAGAGTGATTTTCCTTTTTTGCTGTCATCAGCTATCCTCATTTCTTATGTGATGGTACTATGATAGCAATTATCCTATCTTTTCAACAGGACATTTTTGTCCCGAAAATGAATATGGAAGTGATTAGGTACTATTTTTATTTCCAGATGACAAATAATGAACTAATTGGTCAGTATATTTCTCTTATGTAGGTCTTTATTCTAATGATTGGTTGATGATTTTAATACTTGTCGCATTAAAATAGCCAAGTTAGATAACATTTTTGTATGTTATTGCATTCAAAATAAAATAAGTACAAAGAAGTTTTTGCTTGAGAGCTTTCAGTCGATGGATTAGTCGGCTGATTTGTAGTTTGTTAGCTGATAGGAAGATTTTTGGAAGCATGAAAAATGATAAGCAAAGTCAGTATATCGTTCAAGATAAATAAAGAATTTTATTTTGTAACGTGATATAATTTTATAGAAAGCCCTTACGCTATTACTAGGCGTAAGTGAGGATAAAACCACGAGGAGAAACCATGATTACTTCAGAAGAAATCAAATTACGTTTGTGGAACGGAGCCAATGAACTCCGTGGCTCCATGGATGCCAGTCGTTACAAGGACTATATGCTTGGGCTCATGTTCTACAAGTTTTTAAGTGACCAAACCCTGAAAACATTCGCATCAACAGCAGGTGTGGGAAATGAGAGCAATTGGTATCAAGAGTATATCCTTGCCCATCAAGAATACGGTACGGAATTGGAAAAGATGATCCAGGACGTTTTGGGTTATTTTGTCCGTCCTGAGCACCTCTATCAAACCTGGGTCAAGGATATGAATGAGGGCAGGTTTGAAGTCCAAAAGGTAACGGATAGCTTGAGCCAGTTTGAGCGGAGTATCGCTGTTGCTAATGGTTCTGATGATTTTCAAGGCCTATTTGCCAGCTCAACCCTTGACTTGACAGATACAGCATTGGGAAGCAATCTCAATGAACGCAGTAAAAATATTCAAGCCCTCATCCGTTTGTTCGAGGATTTGGATATGGTTGCTCTACAAAATGGAGATGTCTTGGGAGATGCTTATGAATACCTAATTGGTCAATTTGCCATGGAATCTGGTAAGAAAGCGGGTGAGTTCTACACGCCTCACCAAGTCAGCGAAGTCATGGCTCAGATTGTCGCAACCAACTCATCAATTTCTTCTATCTATGACCCAACGGTTGGGTCAGGTTCCCTCCTTCTGACCGTAAAAAAACACTTGTCAGAAGACAAGCAAAAAAGTTTAAACTACTACGGTCAGGAGAAGAATACAGCTACCTATAACTTGACCCGCATGAACCTCTTGCTCCACGGTGTCCGTCCGGAAAAGATGAGTATTAAAAATGGTGATACCCTATCGCAAGACTGGCCAGAAGATCCAGAACGTCCAAATGAAGGTGTCCAATTTGATGCGGTGGTCATGAACCCACCTTATTCTGTAAAAAATTGGAATCGTTCAGGCTTGAAACCCAGCGACCCCCGTTTCGAAATCGCTGGTGTTCTTCCACCTGACTCAAAAGGCGATTTTGCCTTCCTTTTACACGGTCTCTATCACCTGGGAACCCATGGAACCATGGCCATTGTCTTGCCACACGGTGTTCTCTTCCGCGGAGCAGCTGAGGGTGAAATCCGCAAGCGTCTTTTGGAAAAAAATCAGATTGATGCCGTTATTGGTTTGCCAAGCAACCTCTTTACCAACACTGGTATCCCAGTTTGTATCATCATCCTCAAGAAAAATCGGGATTTGAATGAGCCTGTACTCTTTATCGATGCCTCACGAAACTTTATCAAGGCAGGTAAACAAAATGCCTTGCAAGAAAAGGACATCGCAAAGATTGTGGATGTCTATACGAACAGAACGGAAGAAGATGGCTACAGTCACTTGGCAAGTCGTCAGGAATTGATCCAAAATGACTATAATATGAACATCCCACGCTATGTGACTGCTCTGGATAAAGAAATTCCCCATGATGTGGATGCGCATCTTTATGGTGGTATTCCAAAGAAAAATATAGACTCCCTGATGGTACTCAATCAGACAGTCAAAGAGGTTTTGGACAATGCCTTTAGTGAAAACCGTCCAGGCTACTTAACTTTACATCAGTCCATTGAAGAGTTTTCAAGAGCAATCTTATCCAGCCCAGTTGTTCGGGCAGAATATGAACAAGTCCAGTCAACTATTGCGGCCTTTATCGAAGAATATTGGACAAAATTGCACCGTTTACAAACGGAAACCAATACAAGATTATTGAAAGAAGAAATGTTGGCAGACATTAAGAAATGCTTGTCACAATTTGACCAAATTGATATCTACGAAGGTTATCAAATCATTGCAGAAATTTGGACTAAGACCCTGACCCATGATGCAGAGTTGATTGAGCAATTAGGATTTTATGAGGCTGGGCGTACCCGTGAGCCGAATATGGTGGCTAAAGGGAAGAACAAGGAGAAGGTTCAAGATGGCTGGAATGGTGTGATTATTCCTAATAGTTTGATTGCTAGTGAGTGCTACGGTGATGAACTTGCCCATATTGACAGCCTGAAAAACCGGATTTCGGAAATTGACAGTGAAGTCAGTGAATTGGTGGAAAATGCCAAGGTGGAAGATAGCGAAGAGTATAATGCCCTCTTTGATGTCTTGAAAAAGAATGACGATGGGGAAGCACAGGATAGTTTTGAAGGTAAATTGGTCAAGGCTGCTCTGAAAGAAGCAGTAAAAGGCTCTACAGAATTTGGTTTCTTGAAACAAGTGGATGATCTAGCCAAGGAGAAGTCGACAGTAGCCAAGGAAATCAAGACCAAGGAACAGGAACTCAAGGAACTGGTGTCAAACCGCATCCAAGTCTTGACAGATGAGGAAGTTGATCAGCTACTCTATAAGAAATGGTTTGGTCAGGTGACTGACAAGGCACTTGAGTTGGTTGAATTGCCATTAAAAGCTGAGATTGCTATTATCGAAGAACTCCATAATCGCTATGCTGAAACCTTGGACGACATGGATGCGGAAATAGCCCTGCTTGAAAGAGAACTTGAAAATCTGATGAAAGAGCTGGTGGTATTATCATGAAGATGATGAAACAAACTTTCAACAAGAGCTATTTTATAGCCCAAAAATCCTTTGAAAGAAAATCATTAACAGTCATTTTCTGCGATTTTCCGAAAACGAAAGAAAAATCGAAAGAAGTTGGGGGAATATAGCAATGCCGAACAAAGATAAAAATATCCCCAAACGCCGCTTTAAAGCGTTTGAAAATGCAGACGCTTGGGAACTGCGAAAGTTGGGGGAAGTGGTTTATCGTTCAAATCTAATATCATCTAGTAAAGATTTACCTAGATTGGAGTTTGAAGATATTAACTCAGGATTAGGTACTTTAAATAAGGATATTTCTCAGAAATTAGATTATAGGAAAGGTTTAGAGTTTAATGTGGGGGATGTACTATTCGGAAAATTACGTCCATATTTAAAAAATTGGTGGTATGCAGAGTTTAAAGGAATAGCACTAGGTGATTTTTGGAATTTAAAGTCGGATCTTTGGCATAGTTGTTTTTTATATACCTATATACAGAGTAATTCTTTTCAATTAGTTGCAAATGATACTTCTGGTACGAAGATGCCAAGATC
>ERZ650307.335-NODE-335-length-26352-cov-8.137772_pt1 | contig 26352 bp, 23 predicted proteins | sample MGYA00376243_ERZ650307 | MGnify/ENA primary metagenome ERZ650307 (study PRJEB26733, sample SAMN07839242) | wastewater metagenome | biome: urban; feature: artificial channel; material: waste water | place: USA: North Carolina | collected 2016-03-31 ... | reverse complement strand
GGTAGGTTGGGTTGAAAACCCAACAAGCCCACAGGCCGTCTGAAACGTTGGGTTTTCAACCCAAGCTACTCCGTTATAGAGCGTAGTTTTGTATCACTTTTTCTTGCATTCCACTATAACATCAAATAATTGATTCATCATATTTTGATGGCGGCTACCTGCTCGACAACTGAAGCTGCGCCTCAGGCTGGGCTTCTGCCTGCACAGGAGCGACGGAAAGGAAGTTGTGCAAAGATCTTCATTTATTTGTTTTGCATTTATCTGTTTTAAAGGAAATGATAAATGAGCTTAAGCCTGATGTTTTATTTCCTGCTGGCCAGCATCATGGTGGCTGCGCTGCCGGGCCCTGCCATGATGCTGACCATACAGAGTGCGGTGGCCGGCGGCTGGCAGCAGGGCATAAAGGTGACAGCGGGCATTTTGCTCGCTGATGTGGTTTTACTGCTGCTGGTGTGCATCGGTTTGGGCGAAATCATGGCCGCATCGCCGCGGCTGGTGGCGGTGTTGAATATAGCGGCGGCGCTCTATCTGCTTTATTTGGGGCTGCGCACGTTGGCGGATGCGCGCCGTTTTCCCGGCGGCTTGAAAGTTGATACAGGCCGGCAGGTGGCAGCGGCGAAAGAAGGCTTTTTCATCACGCTCATCAATCCGAAAACGATTATTTTTCTGCTGGCTTTTCTGCCCCAATTCGTGCGCGATTCCGCTGCTATCGGGCCGCAGGGGCAGCTGCTGGTGTTGTCGGCATGGTTTGTGTTGGCGGTGGCGGCGGTGATGGCGGCTTATACCTTTGCCGCCCATGCCGCCCGCAAATATTTGGCCGCGCCGCTCTGCCGCCGCTTGATGTCGGCAGGGTTTGGCTTGGTGTTGGTGTTTATCGGCGTGCGCAGTTTGATTGAGGCCGTCTGAAAGGCGCATTTTGAGGCGGATTGTTCAGACGGCCTTAAGTTCATCTATAATAAGCCGCTGATATGTTAGGCCGCCTGAAAAGTTGCTTATGAAATTTGCCTTTTTTATTCTTTATCTGATTCAGCTGCTGCCTTTTGCCGCCATCCACAAGCTGGCCGATTTTATCGGCACGCTGGCTTATTATGCTGTGGCGCCGCGCCGCAGAGTGGGCGAGGTGAATCTGCGCCTGTGTTATCCCGAATGGAATGAAGCCGAGCGCAAAAAAGTGCTCAAGCGCCATTTTCAGCACATGGCCAAATTATTGTGCGAATACGGGCTTTATTGGTATGCAGATGCGGCCCGCTTGAAAAAGCTGGTGCGCTATCAGGATAAACATTATCTCGATGAGGCGCTGGCTGTGGGCGAAAAAGTGATTTTGCTCTACCCGCATTTCACCGCTTTTGAAATGGCGGTGTACACGCTCAATCAAGATGTGCCGCTGGTGAGCATGTATTCGCATCAGAAAAATAAAGCCATGGACGAGCAGATTTTAAAAGGCCGCCACCGCTACAATAATGTGTTTCTCATCGGCCGCACCGAAGGCTTGCGCGCGATTATCAAGCATTTGCGCAAAAGCGATGCGCCGTTTCTTTATCTGCCCGACCAGGATTTCGGCCGCGCCGATTCGATTTTTGTGGACTTTTTCGGCATTCCCACCGCCACCATTGCCGGCTTGAGCCGCATCGCCGCGATGACCGGCGCCAAAGTGATACCCGCCATTCCCACCCGCGAAGCCGACAACACGGTGAGCCTGCGTTTTTATCCGGCTTGGGAACATTTCCCCGGCAACGATGCCGCCGCCGACACACAGCGCATGAACGACTTTATCGAAGCGCGTGTGCGCGAGCAGCCGGCGCAATATTTCTGGCTGCACAAGCGCTTCAAAACGCGGCCCGAAGGCGAAGCCGGGTTTTATTGAACGATGCAGCCATTTTTCAGACGGCCTTGAATCTTCATTCAAGGCCGTCTGAAAAATTTGCAGCAGGGTTTGGCATGGCTTCGGGTATAATCGCAACAAATTTTAACAAATGTATGCAACATGAATGCCGAACACACGCACGCGCCCAAAGTGCTCATCGTTTACTATTCCCAAACCGGCCAGCTCTCGCGCATGGTGGAAGCGTTTGCCGCACCCTTGCGCCAAAGCGGCGCCGAAGTGGAATATTGCGCCATCCGGCCGCAGCAGGCTTATCCTTTTCCTTGGCCTTTTTGGCGCTTTTTCAACACCTTTCCCGAAACCGTGCATTTGCAGCCGGCGCCGATTGAAGCGCCGCAATTTGCTCATGAGCGCTATGATTTGGTGGTGATTGCCTACACGGTGTGGTTTTTGTCGCCTGCGCAGCCGATAACGGCTTTTGTGCAGCATCCGGCCGCGCAGCCGATTTTGCGCGGCGCTTCGGTGATGACGCTGATCGGCTGCCGCAATATGTGGTTGATGGCGCAGGAAAAAATGAAAGCCTTGCTGGCCGATGCCGGCGCAAAGCTCATCGATAATGTGGTGAAAATCGATGCCTGCAGCAGCGCCTGGAGCTTTGTTACCACGCCTTTGTGGCTGCTCACCGGCAAGCAGCAGGGCGCTGAGTGGCTGCCCAAAGCGGGCATTGCCGAGGCGGAAATCGCCGATTGCGGCCGCTTCGGCGCGCGCGTGGCCGAATGTTTGCACAGGCCGTCTGAAAGCGATCAGCCGATGTTGCGCGGCATGGGCGCGGTGACAATCAACGAGCGGCTGATTTTCAGCGAAACCGCCGCCGCGCGCAGCTTTTATTTGTGGGGCAAATTGCTGATGGCATCAGGGCGGGTGTCGCCGCTGCTGCGGCGTGTGGTGTTGGCGCTTTATGTGGTGTTTTTGGTGGCGATTATTCTCACGGTGGTGCCGGTGAGCGCGCTGCTCAAGCGCTTGTTTGCGCCTTTGCTGGCCGATAAAATCCGCCGCCAGAAAGCCTATTTCAGCCAGCCTTCGGGCGAATGATAACTTTGCATCAAGAGCCATAAAATGAACACATTATCCGAAGTTTATCTCACCCACAGCGCCGCTTTCCTGCCCAATGCGCCGGTGGGCAATGATGAAATGGAAGCGGTGCTGGGCATGGTGGGTGACACGCCCTCGCGCGTGCGGCAGATGATTTTGCGCTCAAACGCCATCCGCAGCCGCCATTACGCCATCGATCCGGCCAGCCGCGCCGCCACCCACACCACGGCAGAGCTGGCCGCCGCTGCGGTGGAGGCTTTGTTTGCACAAGGTTTGCCGAAAAACGAAGTGGGCGCGCTGGCCTGCGGCACGTCTTATCCCGACCAGATTCTGCCCGGGCATGGCGTGATGGTGCACGGCCTTTTGCACGATGCGCCGCCTTATGAGGTGTTGAGCGCGGCGGGTGTGTGTGTGGCCGGTATGGCGGCGATGAAGTATGCCTATCATGCCGTGCGCACCGGCGAGCACCGCCGCGCTGTGGCCTGTGCGGCGGAAGCGGCCTCGGCAATTATGCGCAAAGAAGCGTTTCAGCCGGAAATCGATGTGAAAAAGCTGGCCGATGCCAAGCCCGATATTGCGTTTGAAAAAGATTTTCTGCGCTGGATGCTCTCTGATGGTGCCGGAGCCGTGTGTTTGAGCAACGCGCCGCTTTCAGATGGCCCATCGTTTAAAGTGCATTGGATCGAGCTGGTGTCGTATGCCAATGAAATGCCGCCCTGCATGTATGCCGGCGGCCAAATGCAAAACGGCGTGTTCAGCGGCTGGAAAGCGCACCGGCAAGCCTATTGCGATGCGCACAGCCTGATGAGCATCAAGCAGGATGTGAAGCTGCTCAATGAGCATATTGTCGGCTACACGGTGGAAAAAGCGCTGCACCACACGCGCGCGCGCCACCCGCTAAACGCCGAAGAAGTGGCTTGGTTTCTGCCGCATTATTCTTCGGGCTATTTCCGCGACAAAGTGTATGCGGGGCTGAAAAATGTGGGCTTTGAGCTGGGCTTTGAGAAATGGTTTACCAATCTGCCCGAAAAAGGCAACACCGGCTCGGCTTCGATTTATATCATGCTTGATGAATTTATCCGCAGCGGCCGCGCGCAAAAAGGCGAGAAAATTTTGTGCTATATCCCCGAGAGCGGGCGCTTTTCATCTTGTTTTATGTTGCTCGAGGCCGTCTGAAATGGATGAAAAAGACATTCCCCAGCACGGCAGCAAAATTTTTGCCGGCCAGAAAAAAGTGGTGTATGCCACCCGCAACGGCCATTATGTAGCAGGGCAGAGCAGCGGCTGGGATGATGAATCATTTGCCACCGAGCAGGCGGTGCAGGCGTTTGACGCGCAAACCGAAGCGGCTTGGCAGGCTTATCAGGCCGGCACGCATTCGGCGCTTTATTATCTAATGTGGCGCTACCGCCACGATGAAGCCAGCCTGGCCGCCGCCACCGGCCAATTCCGCTGGCAGCTGCGCCGCCATTTCCGCGTGGACGTGTTTGCCAAAATCAGCGCCAAAACGCTGGCCAAGTATGCCGAAGCTTTCCAATTAACCCCCGATGAAATCCGCCAACCCCGCCATGAACACACCGCATTTTAACCACCGGCAAACCGCTCATTGCGAAAGCGGCGTGATGTCGGCACTTTTGCGCCACCACGGCCTGGATTTCAACGAAGCCATGGTGTTCGGCCTCGCTTCGGCGCTTAGCTTTGCCTATATTCCGCTGGTGAAAATGGCCGGTATGCCGCTGATTGCCTACCGCACGCTGCCCAAAAGCATTATCCGCCGCGCAAGCCGCGCGCTCGGCCTGCGGCTGCAGATGCAGAAATTTGCCCGCCCCGAAGCGGGCATGGCCGCGCTCGATCGGGCGCTGGATGAAGGCGCGCTGGTGGGGCTGCAAACATCGGTGTATTGGCTGCCTTATTTTCCTGCGGAAATGCGTTTTCATTTCAATGCGCACAATCTTTTGGTATATGGCCGCGATGGTGATGATTATTTGATCAGCGACCCGGTGTTTGAAAACGTGCAGCGCTGCAGCCGCCAAGATTTACAGCGCGCCCGTTTTGCCAAAGGCGCGCTGGCGGCCAAAGGTTTGATGTATTGCGTGGATGCGGCGCACATGCCGTCTGAAAGCGGGTTGGACATGCGCGGCATCATCCGGCAGGCCTTGCTGAAAAATGCCCGCCAAATGCTGCCGCCGGTGTGGTTTGCCGGCGTGCGCGGCATGGGCACGCTGGCGGCCAAAATCGAGGCGCTGCCCCGCAGCACTGACGAAGCTTATGGCAAACTTTATTTAGGCCACATTGTGCGCATGCAGGAAGAAATCGGCACCGGTGGCGCGGGTTTTCGCTATATCTACGCTTATTTTCTCGAGCAGGCCGCCGAGCGCCTGAATGCGCCCAAGCTGCAAAGCTGCTCGGCAGAAATGACCGCTATCGGCGATGAATGGCGCACCTTTGCCAGCTTGGCCGTGCGCCAATGCCGCAAGCCCAAAAGCGGCGGCTATGCAGAAGTGGCCGCCAAGCTGCGCGAAATCGCCACGCAAGAAGAAGCTTTGTGGCGCGAAATCAAACGCGTGGCGGCGGATTTGTAAGTTGGATTAGGCTGTGGCAAAGGCCGTCTGAAAGGTTTCATACCCATTCGAAAAAAATAACCTTACTGCGTTGGCTCGCCTAGCCGTGCTATCTGTGCTGTCGCAGGCTTCCGTCTTGTAAGCTTACTTTTTTTGAATGGGCATTACGCCTTATTTTTATGTTTGGCATAAATGAAAAAACCGCCTGTGCGCTTGGCAACAGGCGGTTTTTTGCAGATGAATTGAAATGGGTGATAAGGTTAAAACACCGCGCGCAGGCCGAGAAAGCAGATAACGGCAAGGCTGGCGGCTGCCGGCAGGGTGATCACCCAAGCTAAGCCGATCGGCTTCATCAGCGCCCAGTTGGCGTTGCGGTTGACCAAGCCGATGCCCAAAACTGCGCCTACCAAGATGTGGGTGCTCGACACAGGCAAGCCCATCAACGAAGCCATCATCACCACGGCAGCAGCAGAGAGCTCGGCGGTAAAGCCTGAAGAGGGGTGCATTTTGGCCAAGTTGGTGCCCACGGTTTGAATCACTTCTTTGCCGATAAACCACAAGCCCACAATCAAGGCAACGCCAAACGTGAGCATGGCCACGGGCGGAATCGGTGATTGCGAGTTGATGTCGCCGGTGCGCAACACATCCATAATCGCGGCAAACGGGCCGATGGCATTGGCAATGTCGTTGGCGCCGTGGCTGAAGGCGAAGCCGGCGGCTGTAAATACCTGCATCCAGCTGAACATCAAAAACGTGGATTTGCCCAGATCTTTGCGTTTTAAGGTTTTGGCATAGATAAAGGTGGCCATCCAAATGGCGGCGCCGATCATGAAAATGGTGAGGAAGCTGGAGAGTGTGCTCATGCCCAAATGCAGATTTTTCAAACCTTTGAAAATCAGCATAGAGGAAATCATCATGCCGCCGATGGCTGCAATAATCGGCACCCAGGAATGCAGGGCTTTATAGGCATCGATGCCGCTTTTGCGGTGGTCGATATCATAAAGGCCTTTATAATAAGAAGATTCCAGCTCGCTTGGGTCAAAATCGGCATCGCCGTAGATTTGTGCATCGCGCGCCATGGCAGAGGCACATTCGATTTTTTCTGATTCGCTCAAGCCTTCGAAATACGCACGGTGCTGCTCTTTATAGGCTTTTTTCTCTTGCTTGATGGCTTTCAGATTTTCTTCCGCGCTGGTGTTGTAGTCGAGCACGTGTTTTTTGATTTGGCTAAACAGCAAGTAAGAAACCAAGCCGCCAAGCACGGGAGAAAGCACCCATGAAGCGGCAATTTCCGCCATTTTCGGCCATTGGATCAGCGCAAAAGCATCGCCGCCTTCGCTGATAAAGCCCAAGCACAGCGCGCTGCCGACAATGCCGCCGATAATGGCATGTGTGGTGGACACGGGCCAGCCGCGTTTGGTGGCAAACAGCAGCCACAGCGCGGCTGCCAGCAATGCAGACATCATGATATACACAAACTGAATCGGCTCGAGATTCATCCCGTTCAGATCAATCAGGCCTTTGCGGATGGTGTCGGTCACTTCGCCGCCGGCAATCACCGCGCCGCTCACCTCGAAGATTGCGGCAATCAGCAAAGCTTGCGGAATGGTTAAAGTGCCCGCGCCCACGCTGGTGCCGAATGAGTTGGCCACATCGTTGCCGCCGATGTTGAACGCCATAAACACGCCGAATAAAGTGGCCAGCAAAAACAGTGTAGTGTGGTTATTCCCGGTGTAGCCCAAGCCCCAAACGATAAAATAGCCGACCATGCCGATAAGCAGGGCGGCAAAGATAAAATTCAGTTTTGTCATGGATGCAGTGGATTGGGACTGAGCCATGTGGTGTTTCCTTGTATGGGTAATATGGAGTAGCTTAAAAATTCTTTTTATATTTTAATCCATTTTGATGATAAATATGTGACAGGCACCAAAATTTCCTTGTAAATAGCGCTTTTGTGGCGCGATAGCGGTAAGGCTGAACGGCTGTCGCAACAATAAGGGTGTTTGCAGCAGGTTTGGCAAGAAAAAAGCTGTATCCGGGCGGCCGTGTGCGCTTTGCGTTAAAATAGAAACACAAATTGTGCGGCTAAGGCCGTCTGAAAGGAAAACAATGCAACCATTATCATTTAAACCGGTGCGGCAGCCTTTACGCTTTTATGCGGTGGTGCCTGATGCAGATTGGGTGGAGCGGATGGCGCAAGCAGGTGCCGATACGGTGCAATTGCGCAATAAAACCTTGCAAGGAGCCGCTTTGCGGGCAGAAATCGAGCGTTGCGTGGCCGCTTGCGCCGGCACGCAAACGCAGCTGTTTATCAATGATTATTGGCAGCAAGCCATTGAAGCCGGCGCTTACGGCGTGCATTTGGGGCAGGAAGATATGAACGATGCCGATTTGGCCGCCATCGCCCGTGCAGGCTTGCGTTTGGGCTTGAGCACGCATTCGGTGGCCGAGCTGGATCGTGCGCTGGCGGTGCGGCCGAGCTATGTGGCCAGCGGTGCGGTGTTTCCGACCACCACCAAGCAAATGCCGACTGCGCCGCAAGGGCTGGACAATCTGCGCCGCTATGTGGCACAAGCCGGCAACACGCCTGTGGTGGCCATCGGCGGGATTGATTTGCACAACGCTGCCGAAGTGCTGGCCGCCGGTGCGGCTTCGCTGGCGGTGGTGCGTGCGGTAACGGAAGCGGCCGATCCGGCCGCTGCGGTGAAGGCTTTTCAGGCTTTGTGGGCTTAAAGTATTTTCTGTAATATCACAGGCCGTCTGAAAATGTTTCAGACGGCCTTGGGTTTGTGAAATAAAATACGCATGCTGATTTTTGAAAAATTAGTTATATGTTTGAAAAATAAGGAAATTAAATCTTATTTTAATGGTGCGGATTGTGCAGGATGCCGTTTCAACCTGTGTGGCTGTTTACTTTATTTTATGGTATGAGGCTCGGCTTGAAACAAAGCCGCTGCATAATGATACGAAAAGGCCGTCTGAAAAATATTCAGACGGCCTTTTTTAGGTGATTGCGCAATGCAGATTAAGGCACCACCACGCCATTTTTACGCTGTTTTTCAATGGTTTTGTTGATATACCATTGTTGGGCGATGGTCAAAATATTGTTGACCACCCAGTAGAGCACGAGACCTGCGGGGAAGAAGAAAAACATCACCGAGAAAATCACCGGCATCAGTTTCATCATTTTCGCCTGCAGAGGGTCGGTTGGCGGCGGGTTGAGCGAGGTTTGGATAAACATGGTGATGGCCATGATAATCGGCAGGATAAACCAAGGGTCGGGGCGGCTCAGGTCGGTAATCCAACCGATCCACGGCGCTTGGCGCAGCTCTACCGATGTGAAAATCGCCCAATACAAGCCGATAAACACTGGAATTTGCAGCAGCATCGGCAGGCAGCCGCCGAGCGGGTTGATTTTTTCATCTTTATACATCTTCATCATGGCTTGTTGCAGCGCCATGCGATCGTCGCCGTATTTCTCTTTCAGTGATTGCAGACGCGGCGCCACGGCGCGCATTTTTGCCATCGAGCGGTAAGAGGCATTGGTGAGCGGATAGAGCACGGCTTTCACAATAATGGTGAGCAACACAATCGCCCAGCCCCAGTTGCCGACATAATCGTGCAGCTTGTTCAGCAGCCAAAACAGCGGTGAGGCGAAAATATGCACTTTGCCATAATCTTTGGCCAATTGCAGATTGTCGGCGACTTGGCTGATTACGCTGGTGGTTTGCGGGCCGGCATAGAGCTCAATCGGGAAATCCAGCGTGGCACCGGCGGCAATTTCAGGCAGCGGCACGCGCGCACCGGCTGAATAAAGATTGTCGCTGCGGCGGCTGATGTCGATTTGACAAGCGCCGTTGGTGCACACGCTGGTGCCGTCTTTCGGCTGCAAAATCCAGGTCGACATAAAATAATGCTGAATCATGCCCACCCAGCCTGAATCGGTGCGGCGCACATATTCGGCTTGGTCGCGGCCGGATTTGAAATCATCGTCTAAATCGCTGAAGGTCACTTTTTCAAATTTGCCGCTCGGTGTGTAGAGAACGGGGCCGGTGTAGGTGTGGTTGAAATAGCCTTCACCATCGGGTTTGCTGCTGTCGCGCAACATGCGGTAGGCCGCATCCAGCTTCACCGGCTGGCCGCTTTGGTTGGTGATATCGAAGCGGATATTGATTAAATAGCTGCCTTTATGGAAGGTGTAAACCTTGTCGATTTTCAGGCCGTTGGTTTCCGGCGCGCTCAGGCGCACTTCCACTTGATCGCCGGAGAGCGTGTATTGCTTTTGCGGCGCTTGAAACGGCACATCTTTCAAAAGCAGCTGGCCGTTGGCATTGAGCAGGTCGGATTGGGCGACATAGGTGTAGGCTTTGCTGTCGTCAAACAGCACAAAATCTTTGCCTTCATCGCTGCTGGCGTTGTATTTCAGCAAATACAGCGCGCGCAAGTCGCCGCTTTTCTCATCAATCACGGCTTTTACCGTGTCGGTGGTCACCGTGATCGGGGTGATGGGGCTGAGCGTCGCTTCTTGAACCGTGTTATTGGCCGGGGCGGTTTGCTGTTGGCTTTGTGCGGCCTGTTGTGCGGCAGTCGGCTTCGGGCTGGGGAACATTTGCTCCCAGCCGAGCAGAATCAGCAGCGCAAGGCTGAAAAAAACCATTAGTCGTTTGAAATCCATAGTTTTTCCTGATGGTGCTTGTGGTAATGGGTTGAGGTGTCTTTCAGACGGCCTCATTAAAACGCTATAAAATAACAGATAAACGCGGCTTACGGAACAGGGTCATGCCCGCTGCCGCCAAAAGGATGGCAACGGGCAATGCGCTTGAGTGCCAACCAGCCGCCTTTGAATGCGCCGTGTTTGCTCACGGCTTCCACCGCATATTGCGAGCAGGTGGGGGTGTAGCGGCAGCGTGGCGGCAGCATCGGGCTGATGGCATATTGGTAAAACCGGATCAGCAACAGCATCAGCCGGGCCGGGATATTCATTTTTTCACCCGCATCAATTGCACCAATTCTGTGCGCGCATCGGCGGCATTGCTGCGGTCGAAACGCTGTCGTACGCGCACCACAAAATCATGCGGCGGCAGCTCGTCGCGGTGCAGGCGGAACCATTCCCGAATCACGCGCTTCATATAATTGCGCGCATTGGCGCGCTTGGCGGCTTTTTTGCTTACCACAAGCCCCAAGCGTGCATGCTCAAAGCCGTTGTTTTCAGATTGTAAAACCTGCAACAGTAGGCGGCTGCGCTGTTTGCGCAATGCAAAAACGGATGAAAAATCATCCGTTTTTAATAAGCGATACTGTTTGCCAAAGCGCGCGTTCACCTTACACGGCCAAGCGTTTGCGGCCTTTGGCACGACGGGCAGCCAAAACGGCGCGGCCGCCGCGGGTTTTCGAGCGAACCAAGAAGCCGTGGGTGCGTTTGCGGCGGGTAACGGAAGGTTGATAAGTGCGTTTCATGTTGTTTCCTAAAATTATCTGAAAATCAAACCGAGAATTACACCCCAAATCGCAGGCTTTGTCAATCAATATCATCAATCAATTTAAAGGGCTGGCGCAAAAACCGTCAAGATACAGGCGGTGCCGAATCGGCAAGATGTTCATGGCGGTGGCCGGTGAAGTTGGTTATAATGGCCGGATTCTTTGCCGTATGCCGACATCTATCATTCGGCAGGGTGCTTGAGGCAATGTGCGCCGGTCAATTGGTGTGTTATCGCTTTTGCAGCGGGTGGCTTTCATTGAAATGACAGCCAAATCATGCTGCTATGCCGGTGAATGGTTTGTTGGGAATGGTTTTTGGCGGCCTTGGCCGTTTGTTTCTTTTTAAGAATTGCATTTGATATGACGCTTGCAGAATTTTGGCCGCAATGCCTGCGCTACCTCCACTCAATCATGACGCCGCAACAGTTTGATACTTGGATTGCGCCGTTGACGGTGGGTGAAGAAAACGGCGCCTGGGTGATTTACGGTAAGAGCCAGTTTGCCTGCAATCTGTTGAAAAACCAGTTTGCTGCGCCCATCGAGCGTGCCCGTGCCGAACTGGCGCCCGATCAGCCGGCGCTGCTGTTTAAGGTGGGGCGCGGGCAAAGCCATGCAATGGCCGCGGATGAAGGTGCGCAAGCTGCAATGGGTAATAGCGTGCCGCTGCCCGAAGTGGAAACGGTGCAAATGCCGTTGCCTAAAGCGGCTAAAAGTGCCCAAGATATTCTGGCCGACCGCATCCGCCATCTGCCCGAGCAGCAAAGCGGCCGCAAGCAGGAGCCGCAAGCTGCCGCCGGACAGAAACATGCCAAAGTAAAAAAAGAGGCTGCTGCCGATTTGGCCGCGCAACGCTATGCGCAAACCAATTTGTCGGCCGACTATACTTTTGAGATGCTGGTGGAGGGTAAGGGCAACCGCATGGCGGCCGCGGCCGCGCAATCTATTGCGGAAAACCCCGGCCAAAGTTATAACCCGTTTTTTCTGTATGGCAGCACCGGCTTGGGCAAAACCCACTTGGTGCAGGCGGTGGGCAACGAATTATTGAAAAACAATCCTGCCGCCAAAGTGCGCTATATGCATTCTGATGAATATATCCGCAGCTTTTTGGATGCCGTGCGCACCAAAAATTATGATGTGTTCAAGCAGCAATACAAGCAATATGATTTGCTGATTATCGATGATATTCAGTTTATCAAGGGCAAAGATCGCACGATGGAAGAGTTTTTCTATCTGTATAATCACTTCCATAATGAAAAAAAGCAGCTTATTCTCACTTGCGATGTGTTGCCCGCCAAAATTGAAGATATGGACGACCGCCTGAAATCGCGCTTTTCATGGGGCTTGACGGTGGAATTGGAGCCGCCCGAGCTGGAAATGCGTGTGGCGATTCTGCAAAAAAAAGCCGAAGCCGCCGGCGTGGTGTTGGATGAACAGGCTGCTTTTTTTATTGCCAAACATATCCGCTCCAATGTGCGCGAGCTGGAAGGGGCGTTTAAGCGGGTGGAAGCGCGCAGCCGCTTTTTGAAAAAGCCGATTAATATTGATTTGGCCACCGAAGCGCTGCAAGATATCGTGGCCAGCTCGTATAAAATGATTACGGTCGAGCTGATTATGGATACGGTGGCCAAGCATTACCGCATCAAAATCAGCGACATACTCAGCAAGAAAAGGGCGCGCAACATTGCCCGGCCGCGCCAAATGGCGATGGCGCTGACCAAAGAACTGACCAATTTGAGCCTGCCGGCCATCGGCGACAACTTCGGCGGCCGCGACCACACCACGGTAATGCACGGTGTGCGCGTGATTGCCGAATTGCGCGAGGCCGATCCGGAAATCGCCCAAGATTATGAAAAACTGCTGATTTTGATTCAAAACTGAATGTAGCCGAAGGGATAACCATGTTGATTTTACAAGCCGAGCGCGATGCCTTACTCAAGCCCCTGCAAGCCGTTACCGGCATTGTCGAGCGGCGCCACACCCTGCCGATTTTGAGCAATGTTTTGCTGGAGAGCGTGCACGGCCAAACCAATATCTTGGCCACCGACCTTGAAATTCAAATCAACACCCACGGCCCGCACAGCGATGCCGAAGATTTCCGCATCACCACCAATGCCAAAAAGCTGCAAGATATTTTGCGCGCGCTGCCCGAAGGCTCGCTGGTGGCGCTGGATTGGGCGCAAAACCGCCTCACGCTTAAAGCAGGCAAATCGCGCTTCAACCTGCAAACCCTGCCGGCAGAAGATTTTCCGCTGATGAGCATCGGTGAAGACGTGAGCGCCGCTTTTTCGCTGCCGCAAGAAGCGTTTAAAAACATGCTCTCGCAAGTGCAATACAGCATGGCGGTGCAGGATATCCGCTATTATCTCAACGGCTTGCTGATGCAGGTGGAGGGCGACCAGCTGCGCTTGGTGGCCACCGATGGCCACCGCTTGGCTTTTTCGGCTACCACCATCGATGCCGATCTGCCCAAAGCTGAAGTGATTCTGCCGCGCAAAACCGTGTTGGAGCTTTTCAAGCTGCTCAATCAGCCGAGCGAGCCGATTACGGTGGAGCTGCTCAACAATCAAGTGCGCTTCCGCTGCAACGACACGGTGATTGTGAGCAAAGTGGTGGACGGCAAATTCCCCGATTTCAATCGCGTGATTCCGTTGGATAACGACAAAATTTTCTTGGTCGGCCGCACCCAGCTTTTGGGGGCGCTGGAGCGCGCCGCCATTTTGGCCAACGAAAAATTCCGCGGTGCCCGCCTGCAATTGCAACCCGGCCTGCTCAGCGTATTGTGCAGCAACAACGAGCAGGAAGAAGCGCGCGAAGAGCTCGAAATCGCTTATCAGGGCGGCGAATTGGAAGTGGGCTTCAATATCGGCTATTTGATGGACGTGCTGCGCAATGTGCATGCCGATGATATGCAGTTGGCCTTTGGCGATGCCAACCGCTCTACGCTGTTTACCATTCCGAATAACCCCAATTTCAAATACATTGTGATGCCGATGCGGATTTAAACGCAGTTTTCATGCTGTTGTGATTTAAATGCAAAGGCCGTCTGAAAGGGTTTCAGACGGCCTTTGAGTGTATATAAATGCTGAAAAAATCAACAAAATCAGGTATAATACACAGTCTTTTGGCGGAAATTTTGCAAATGTGTTCCGCCTGTGTTTTTCCCACCTGTTTCTTAATGGGTGAGAAAAAATCCGTTTAAAATCATTAAGAAAAGATTTCTTATGACTCAGCAACAAAATTATGGTGCCGACAGCATCAAAGTGCTCAAAGGGCTGGATGCCGTGCGCAAGCGCCCCGGCATGTATATCGGCGACACACAAGACGGCACCGGCCTGCACCACATGGTGTTTGAGGTGCTCGACAATGCCATTGATGAAGCGTTGGCCGGCCATTGCGACACCATTTCTGTGGCCATCAATGCCGACAATTCCATCACCATTCAAGATAACGGCCGCGGCATTCCCACCGATATCCACCCCGAAGAAGGCCGCTCGGCGGCTGAAGTGATCATGACCATCCTGCATGCGGGCGGCAAATTCGACAACAACAGCTACAAAATCTCCGGCGGCCTGCACGGCGTGGGCGTGTCGGTGGTGAATGCTTTGTCCGACTGGCTGCGGCTCACCATCTACCGCGACGGCAAAGAGCATATTGTCGAATTCAAGCGCGGCGAAGCCGTGGCGCCGCTCAAAGTGGTGGGCGACACCGACAAAAAAGGCACAAAAGTGCAATTTCTCGCCAGCGAAGAAACCTTTGGCCTGGTGGAATATCATTTCGACATTTTGGCCAAGCGCATCCGCGAATTGTCGTTTTTGAATAACGGCGTCGGCATCAAGTTGGTCGATAAGCGCGACGGGCGCGAAGAAGATTTCGCCTTCAGTGGCGGCGTGGCCGGCTTTGTGCAATACATGAACCGCAAAAAAAATCCCTTGCACGAAAAAGTGTTTTACGCGCTTGGCGAAAAAGAGGGCATGAGCGTAGAAGTGGCGATGCAGTGGAACGACAGCTATCAGGAAAGCGTGCAATGCTTCACCAATAATATTCCCCAGCGTGACGGCGGCACCCACCTCACCGCTTTGCGCCAAGTGATGACGCGCACCATCAATCAGTATATCGAAGCCAACGAAGTAGCCAAAAAAGCCAAAGTGGATACCAGCGGCGACGATATGCGCGAAGGGCTCACCTGCGTGCTGTCGGTGAAGCTGCCCGACCCGAAATTCTCTTCGCAAACCAAAGACAAACTGGTGTCGAGCGAAATCGGCCCGGTGGTAAACGAAGTGATCAGCCAGGCCTTAACCGATTTTCTGGAAGAAAACCCGCAAGAAGCCAAAATCATCACCGGCAAAATCGTGGATGCCGCCCGAGCGCGCGAAGCGGCACGCAAAGCGCGTGAAATCACCCGCCGAAAAGGCGTGATGGATGGCTTGGGCTTGCCCGGCAAACTGGCCGACTGCCAAGAAAAAGATCCGGCGCTGTCAGAATTGTATCTGGTCGAGGGCGATTCCGCCGGCGGCTCGGCCAAGCAAGGCCGCGACCGTAAATTTCAGGCCATTTTGCCGCTGAAGGGCAAAATTCTGAATGTGGAAAAAGCCCGCTTTGAAAAAATGCTCGCCAGCCAGGAAGTGGCCACGCTGATTACCGCGCTCGGCGCCGGCATCGGCAAGGAAGAATTCAACCCCGAAAAACTGCGCTACCACCGCATCATCATCATGACCGATGCCGATGTGGACGGCGCGCATATCCGCACGCTGCTGCTCACTTTTTTCTACCGCCAAATGCCCGAATTGGTGGAGCGCGGCTATATCTATATCGCCCAGCCGCCTTTGTATAAAGCCAAACACGGCAAGCAAGAGCGCTATTTGAAAGACGAGCAAGAAAAAGATCAATTTCTGCTCGGCTTGGCGCTGGATAAAGCCCGCATCGTTTCAGACGGCCGCGTGCTGGAAGGCGAAGAGCTGGCCAAAGTCGCCAAACAATTTTTGCTGGCCAAAGCTGTTGTTGAGCAAGAAAGCCGCGTGATTGACGATTTGGTGTTGCAAACCCTGATTTATGCCGATGAAATCGACTTGTGCAGCGCCGAATCGGCCGATGCCGGCATTGCCATGTTGCGCTCGTTGCTGGATGAAAAAGAAGTGGTGCTTGAGCGCATTGATGGGCAAGAGGGCAGCTATTTCATCAAAATCACCCGCAAGCTGCACGGCAACGTGATGGTGAGCTATATCGAGCAGAAATTTTTGGCCGGCAAAGCCTATCAAACGCTGCTGCAAACCGCATTGATGCTCAAAGGCCTTATCGGTGAGGATGCCGTATTGTTTAAAGGCGACACCGAGCAGCCGGTGAAAAGCTTCGAAGAAGCGCTGGCTATTCTGATGAGCGGTGCGCAAAAAGGCATGTCTATCCAGCGCTATAAAGGTTTGGGCGAGATGAACCCGGAGCAGCTGTGGGAAACCACCATGGATCCGGCTGTGCGCCGCCTGTTGAAAGTGCGCATTGAAGACGCCATCGCCGCAGATGAAGTGTTTGTTACCCTGATGGGCGACGAAGTGGAGCCGCGTCGTGCATTTATCGAAAGCAATGCACTGGTGGCGCAGAATATTGACGTTTGATGATTGCGTTGAGCATAGGCCGTCTGAAACTTTTTTCAGACGGCCTATTTTTAAGGTTTATACTTTGAAGCGATATTGCTTTGATATAAAATGCCAAAAGTGTCGATCAATAAAATAAAACTATAAATCAATGTGTTATGATTTTTTGGTTTGCTTCAAACCAAATGCCTGTTGGTGCAGATACAGCACATTTCAGTTGTGCAAAGGCCGTCTGAAACGAATGCTTTCAGACGGCCTTTATTTATTCTGTTTCTTTTTTGCGCTTCGCCCGCGGGTGGGCTTCATCGTAGATTTTCGCCAAGTGGTCGAAATCGAGCTTGGTGTAAATCTGGGTGGTGGATAAATTGCTGTGGCCGAGCAATTCCTGCACGGCGCGGATGTCTTGTGCGGCTTGCAGCAAATGGCTGGCGTAGCTGTGGCGCAGCATGTGTGGCGAGAGGTGTTGCGGGCTGCCTTGGATGAGTGCCCATTGGCGCAGGCGGTTTTGGATTTGGCGCTGGCTCAAGCGGCTGCCGCGTTGGTTGGTGAATAAGGCTTTTTCGCCGGTAAGGGCGGTGCGTTGGGCAAGCCAGGCTTTGAGTGCCGTGATGCTTTTTTGCACCAAAGGCACGCGGCGTGGTTTGTTGCCTTTGCCGATCACGCTCACCCAGCCTTCTTGCAGCAACACATTGTGAACATCCAGCGCGTGGATTTCCGATAAGCGCAGGCCGCTGCCATACATTAATTCGAAAATGGCATGATCGCGCACGGCCAGCGTGTCGTCGGGCGTGTCTTGATCAAGCAGGCGGTTGAGGGCTTCTTGTTCAACGGCTTTAGGCAGCCGTTCGGGCGGCTTCGGCGCTTTGAGGTTGTGCGCCGGATTGTGTGCCAACAGCGTTTGCGCCACCAGATAATCGCTGTATTGCCGCCACACGGAAAGCTTGCGCGCCATGCTGCGCGGGTGGGCATCCTGTTGGGAAAGCTTTTTCAGGGCGGCCACGAAATGGCGGCGCTGCGGCGATTCGCTGTGGCGCTCTTGCGGCAGCAATTGCACGAGCTGCGCTAAATCGCGGCGATAAGCGGCCAAGGTGTGGGCGGATTTGCCTTGCTGCTGCAAGCTGAGCAGCCAGGCATCGGCATAATCGGCAAAGTGCGCAAGCTGCATCATCAGGCCGTCTGAAACTCAGCGGCTCAGGCTGACTTCGATTTCGAGATCGGTCAGGTCGAGCTGCCATTGCTGCATGATGTGTTGGAACAAAGCCAGCTCGGCATCGTTGAGGGCATGGTCGCTTTTGCAGATGCGCAGGGCGGTGGCGAGGGTGTTGATGCGCTGCGGCCGCTCGCTCACTTCGGCCAAAAGTGTGTTGACGCGCTCGGGCTGGAGCAGGTTGATGCGCTCGTTGCCCGCTTCGGCCACTACGTCTTCGAGATAATGGGCGAGCACACGCATAAATTCGGGCTGGGTGATGCCGATGGCTTCGTAAAAAGCCGGTTGCAGCTCGCTAAATTCGCTGGCATCGATATCGCTGTCGGCCATAATGCACATGCTGACAATGCGGGCCATGGCTTCGGGGCTGTTGTGCGGATAGCTTCTCATAGGGTTTCCTTTGCTCGGTTGGGAGGCGTTCAGACGGCCTCGAGTATGGCTCTGAAGCGTTCGGGAATGGCGGCTACTTTTTGTGCGCCGTAGTCGAAGCACACCATGCCGGTTTGCGCGCGGGCGATGGTTTGCCCATCGCCGCAACGCTCGATTTCGTAGTGCAGCGCAAAGCCGCTGCGGCCGATGTCGTTCGCGCCCAAACGGATTTCCAATTCGTCGCCGTGGTGCGATTGGGCGGTGTATTGCACGGCGGCATCGGCCATAATCAGGCCGGCGCCGCCGATATTGATTTCGTTGAACCCGTGCGCCGCAAGCCAGCGTAAGCGCGCTTCGTGGCACAGGCGCAACACGGCATCGTTGGCCAGATGGTTGCCATAATTAATGTCGCCGATATTCACCCGGATGCGGGTTTGAAAAAGCACCGCCTGCGGGGCGGCTACGGTGATGCGCGCCATGATTTTTCCGTGTTGTGGTTGGGTAACAGATATTAGCATTGATTCGGCCTGCGGATGCTGCCGGCAAAGTTGTTTTATGTTAATCTTAAATCAAACCAAACAAACCCGTTTGTATGACTAACCAGGAGAATGCTATGTATCAGAAAATCATGGTGCCGGTAGATGACAGCAAAACGGCATTGCGCGCATTGGAAGAAGCCTGCCACGTGGCACAGGCAGTAGGCGCTTCGGTGTATGCGGTGCATGTGGTTGATTTGGCGCAGTTTAACTGGGGCACTGCCGAATTCGGCGACAGCTTGGCCTTGCGCCGCGCGGTGGAAGAGGCCGGCGAAAAAGTGTTGGCACACACATCCGGCATATTGAATGTGGGCAAAGTGCCTCATGAAACGGCTATTTTGGAGAGTGGCGGCGATAAAATTGCCGATTTGCTCTTGGATGCGGCTTCGGAGCAGCAGGTGGATTTGATTGTGATGGGCACCCACGGCTTCAGCGGCTTGCTGCATCTGCTTTTGGGCTCGGTGGCCGAGGGGGTGGTGCGTAAATCGCCTGTGCCTGTGCTGCTGGTGCGCAGCCAGGATGAAGATTAAATAGCCAAAGGCCGTCTGAAAAGTTTTCAGACGGCCTTTTTCATGCGTTTTCTACGCTTTTAAAATACGATAATAGCCAATTTAAAAGATGGATATCGTGCCTTAAGCCTATATTATTCAGAGCCGGCACGCAGCGTGGGGCAGCGTTGCAGCGCGCCCATGGCGGTGTCGACAATGGGCGGGGCGATTTCATTGATATTGAATTGCTCGGGGTTGTTGAGCCAAATTTCGCACAAGCCGGTGAGGGTGGATATCAGATAAACGCCGGCCAAATCCACATCCAGGCTTTCGGGCAGCGTTTGCTGCTGGATGCACAACAGCAAAGCGGCGTGTATTTGCTCGTGCCACATGCGCTGGTAGCGCGTCATCACATCGATAATGGCTTGGTTTTGCTCGGTGTGCTCGCATTTGAGATGCAGAATGTGAACAAACTTGCGGTGGATTTCGTTGTTTTGCATGCGCTCATATAAATTGATCAGCGCATGGCGCAGGTTGACCCACATATCGGGGTTGCCGTTGGCGATGTCCTCAGCCATTTTGGTGCTGAAATCATTAAAAATATGCTGAAACAAAGCATCAAACAGATCTTCTTTATTTTTGAAATGCCAATACAATGCGCCGCGGGTAACGCCGGCGGTTTGGGCGATTTCATTGAGTGAAGCGCGGGCAACGCCGCGAAGATAGAAAGTATCCAATGCGGCCAGCATCAGATATTCACGGGTTTTCATGGCTTCGGCTTTGGTTTTGCGCATATATAGTATGGAAATGGGGACGTGGAGATGGGTTATTTTTTGTAAAAATGACAAGTTGCCGGATGTGCGGCCATTATAATGAGTAGCTTTAATACATGCAAGGTTGTATGTATAATAAACAAAAAATATTCGGCAACCATAGGGTTGCGGCCTTTTCAGACGGCTGCGCATATTCATTTCTTGATGAATTGTCCGCAGCCTCATTGTGTTTTCAAGTAAGGTTTGTTTTTTTATTATCAATATCAAGATAGGAAAAGAAATGGCAAATATCGGTTTACCGAAGTCATTAAAGCTGGCCACTTTGGCCGTGGCGGCGTCATTAGCGCTGGCGGCGTGCGGCGGCGAGAAAAACGGTGCGGCTCAGCAGCAGGGCGCAGAAGCGCCGGCGCCGGTGGTGGGCGTGATAACCGTGCATCCGTCGCAAGTGACGGTTGGCACAGATCTGCCCGGCCGCTTGGAATCACGCCGCACGGCCAACGTGCGTGCGCAGGTGGGCGGCATCATTCAAAAGCGTTTGTTTGAAGAAGGCTCTTATGTGCGCGCCGGCCAGCCGCTTTATCAATTGGATAATGCCACTTATGTAGCCAATCTCGAAAGCGCCCGTGCGCAGCTGGCCAGCGCAGAAGCCGGTTTGGCCAAAGCCAATGCCGATTTGGCGCGCTATAAACCGCTGGTGGATGCAGATGCCATCAGTAAGCAGGAATACGATGCGGCCGTGCAGGCCAAGCGTGCCGGCGAGGCGGCGGTGAAATCGGCGCAGGCGGCGATTCAGTCTTCCCAAATCAATGTGAACTATGCGCGCATCACCGCGCCGATTTCGGGCTTTATCGGCCAATCCAATGTGTCTGAGGGCACGTTGATGTCGGCCAACGACAGCACCGTGTTGGCCGTGATTCAGCAAACCAATCCGCTTTATGTCAACGTTACCCAATCGGCCAACGATGTGATGAAGCTGCGCCAGCGTATTGCCGCGGGCGAGCTGCAATCGGTTAACGGCGCGATTGAAGTGAGCATCTTTTTAGAAGGCGGCAGCGAATATCCGCAAAAAGGCCGCCTGCTGTTTGCCGACCCCACGGTTGATCAATCCACCGGCCAAGTGACTTTGCGTGCCGAAGTGCCCAATGCCGACAATATTCTGCTGCCCGGCCTGTATGTGCGCGTAGGCTTGCCGCAAGGCCGTATCGACAATGCTTTTGTGGTGCCGCAGCAAGCGGTAACGCGCGGTCAGAAAGACACGGTAACGGTGGTGAATGCCGATGGCACCATGGCGCCGCGTGAAGTAACGATTGCCCAACAGCAAGGTGCCGATTGGATTATCACCGGCGGCTTGAAAGAGGGCGATAAAGTGGTGGTAGACGGCACCATGATTGCCGGCCTGATGGGCGCGAAAAAAGTAACGCCCAAAGAATGGCAACCTGCCGGTGCCGCCGCCCCTGCTGCGCAAGCCGCTTCCGCGCCCGTTCAGACGGCCTCAGAAGCCAAAGCCGCATCCGGCGCCCAATAAGGAGGCAGCATGGCTAAGTTTTTTATTGACCGCCCCATTTTTGCGTGGGTAATTTCGATATTTATCATTATTGCCGGTGTGTTGGGCATTAATAATCTGCCGGTGTCGCAATATCCGTCGGTGGCCGCGCCCACCATCACCCTCACCGCCACTTACCCCGGCGCCTCTGCCCAGGTGATGGAAGACAGCGTGTTGGCCGTTATCGAGCGGAACATGAATGGTGTGGAGGGGCTGGATTATATGACCACCTCCGCCGATTCGAGCGGGCAGGGCACGGTAACGCTCACTTTCACGCCGGAAACCGATGAGAATATGGCGCAAGTAGATGTGCAGAACAAGCTCTCAGAAGTGGAAGCCACGCTGCCGGCCACGGTGCGCCAATACGGTGTGTCGGTGTCTAAAGCGCGTTCCAACTTCCTGATGGTGATTATGCTCTCTTCAGACACCATTGCGATTGACGAGCTGACGGATTATGCCGAGCGCAACGTGCGCCCCGAATTGCAACGTATCAGCGGTGTGGGCCAAGTACAGTTGTTTGGCGCGCAACGGGCGATGCGTATTTGGGTAGACCCGCAAAAGCTGCAAAACTACAACCTATCGTTTGCGGACGTGTCTGCCGCCTTGCAAGCGCAAAACGTGCAGATTTCAGCAGGCGCTATCGGTGCTTTGCCGGCCACTGCAGGGCAGGCCATTACCGCCACCATCACCGCTGAAGGCCAATTGAGCACGCCGGAAGAATTCGGCAACATCATTTTGCGCGCCACCGGCAGCGGTGCCAACGTATACATCAAAGATGTGGCGAGGGTTGAATTAGGCAGTCAAAGCTATGCCACTTCCGCACGCCTCAACGGCAAGCCCACCGTGGGCATGGCTGTGATGCTTTCCAATAGCGGCAATGCTTTGGCCACCGCCACTGCTGTGAAGGCGCAGATGGCTGAATTGGAAGAATATTTTCCAGGCGATGTGACTTGGACGGCTCCGTATGACACCTCTACTTTTGTGTCGCTTTCTATTGAGGAAGTGGTGCGCACATTGATTGAAGCAATGGTGCTGGTGTTTTTGGTGATGTTCTTATTTTTGCAGAATATCCGCTATACGCTGATTCCGACCATTGTGGTGCCAATTTCCTTGCTGGGCGCTTTTGCCGGCATTTGGTATTTGGGCATGTCGATCAACGTGTTGAGCATGTTTGCGATGGTGTTGGTGATCGGTATTGTGGTGGATGATGCCATTGTGGTGGTGGAAAACGTCGAGCGGATTATGACCGAAGAAGGTTTGCCGCCGGTGGAAGCCACCAAAAAAGCCATGAGCCAGATTTCCGGCGCGGTTATCGGCATCACGGCGGTGTTGATTTCGGTGTTTGTGCCGCTGGCGATGTTTAGCGGTGCCACCGGTAATATTTACCGCCAGTTTGCACTCACCATGGCGCTGGCCATTGCTTTCTCAGCCTTTTTGGCGCTCTCGCTTACCCCTGCTTTGTGTGCGAGCATGCTCAAGCAGATTCCCAAAGGGCATCACGAAGAGAAAAAAGGCTTCTTCGGCTGGTTTAACCGCAAGTTCGGCAGCCTCACGCACCGTTATGAAGGTGTAGTGGCGAAGATTTTGCGCAAGCTTGGCCGCATGACCATTATTTATTTGGCTTTAGGCGCAATCGCGGCTTTTGTATTCACCCGCCTGCCCACTTCATTCATGCCGGATGAAGACCAAGGCTATGTGATTATGAGCGTGCAATTGCCGGGCGGTGCCACCAAAGAGCGCACAGACAATACCTTGGCGGCAGCCACCGATTTGGTGCGCGGCATGCCCGAAGTGGAAAATGTGATCGGCGTGTCCGGCTTCAGCTTTTCAGGTTCCGGCCAGAATATGGCTTTGGGCTTTATCATGCTGAAAGATTGGGCGGAGCGCCCGGATGCAGGCAGTGATGCGATGTCGTTGGCCGGCAAGATGACCGGTGCTTTGATGGGCACGATTAAAGATGGCTATGCCATTGTGATCAACCCGCCGGCCATCAGTGAATTGGGCAACAACTCGGGCTTCACCATGTATTTGCAAGACCGCAACAGCAGCGGCCACGAGGCTTTGCTGGCTAAGCGCAATGAGCTGCTCGGCAAAATGCGCCAAAGCCCGATTTTGAAAGATGTGCGCCCTTCCGGCTTGGAAGATGCGCCGCAGCTGAAAATCGACATCAACCGCCAAGCCGCTGCCGCGCAAGGCATCAGCTTTTCCAGTATTCAGGCCACGTTGGCTTCGGCTTTGGGCTCGACCTATGTAAATGACTTCCCCAATCAAGGCCGTCTGCAACGGGTGATTGTGCAGGCAGAAGCCGCGTCGCGCATGCAGCCGGCAGACATCTTGGCACTGACTGTGCCCAACAGCAGCGGTGTGGTTGTGCCGCTTTCCACCATTGCTACTGTGGCTTGGGAAAATGGTATGGAGCAGAGCCAGCGTTTCAACGGCTATCCGGCCATGCAACTCACCGGCGCACCTGCCGAAGGCTATTCTACGGGTGATGCCATGAACGAAGTGCAACGCTTGGTGGATGACTTGGGCGGCGCTTACAGCTTGGAATGGACCGGCCAGTCGCGCGAAGAAATCAAGAGCGGCTCGCAAACCATGATGCTCTACACCTTTGCCGCAATTGCCGTGTTCTTGGCTTTGGCTGCGCTTTATGAGAGCTGGTCGATTCCGATGGCGGTGATTTTGGTGGTGCCATTGGGCGTGCTGGGTGTGGTATCCGGCGTGTGGTTGCGCGGTTACGATAATGGTATATACTTCCAAATCGGCCTGATTACCGTGATGGGTTTGAGTGCGAAAAATGCGATTTTGATTATCGAATTTGCCAAAGATTTGCAGGCTCAAGGCAGAACGGCGCTGGAAGCAGCGCTTGAGGCCGCGCATCTGCGTTTCCGCCCGATTATCATGACTTCGTTGGCATTTATTCTGGGCGTGGTGCCTTTGTATATCGCATCGGGTGCCAGCTCGGCCAGCCAACGTGCAATCGGCACCAGCGTGTTTTGGGGCATGAGCGTCGGCACTTTCTTGGCTGTGTTCTTGGTGCCGCTGTTTTATGTGGTGGTGCGCAAGTTCTTTAAAGGCGGCAATCGCCAGCAAGAACAACTGGCAGCGGAATCTGCCCACGCCGGCATCAGCGTGGATGAGGTCGAGCAACATACGGCCGAAGCAAGCTTGAATGATGAAGAAAAACGCGATCTGCATGACGACAAGGATCAAAAATGAATGTAATGAAATTTAAACCCGCCATCAGCGCTGCTGCGGTGAGCTTGGCCTTGTCGGCCTGCGCCATGATTCCGAAATACGAGCAGCCTGCCGTGGCTGTGCCGGAAGCATTTCAGCACGACACAGCGCAAAGCGGTATTGTGGCGGCTTCATTGGGCTGGCAAGATTATTTTGCCGACCCGCGCCTGCACCGCCTGATTGAAATTGCGCTCGAGCGCAACACCGACTTGCGTGGCGCGGCGCTCAATGCCGAAGCCGTGCGCGCGCAATATATGATCAGCCGCGCCGCCTTGCTGCCCGGCATCAATGCCAGCGGCACCGGCCAGCGCGGGCGGGTGGCGGCCGATTTGAGTGGTTCGGCAGGCGGTTCATATGTGTCTTCCGCTTACAATGTCGGCTTAGGTGTGACGTCTTATGAACTTGATTTGTTTGGCAAGGTGCGCAGCACCAGCCAAGCCGCATTGCAAAGCTATTTTGCCAGCGTGGCCAGCCGCGATGCCACCCACCTGAGCCTGATTTCATCGGTGGCCAAAGCCTATTTCAACGAGCGCTATGCCGAAGAGCGTATGGCCTTGGCGCAGCGGGTGCTGCAAACGCGCGAGCAAACCTATAAGCTCACGCAGCTGCGCCACCGTGCCGGCGTGATTTCGGCGGTGGATTTGCGCCAGCAGGAAGCCTTGATTGAATCGGCTAAGGCCGATTACGCCAGCGCCGTGCAGGCGCGTGAGCAGGCGCGCAATGCCATGGCGGTGCTGCTGAACCAGCCGCTGCCGGCCGATTTGCCCGCCGGCTTGCCGCTGAGCCGCCAGTTTGCCATCAAGCAATTGCCGGCCGGTTTGTCGTCTGAAGTGCTGCTCAACCGCCCGGATATCCGCGCGGCCGAATTTGCGCTGAAAAGAGCCAATGCCAATATCGGCGCGGCGCGGGCGGCATTTTTCCCCAGCATCAGCCTCACCGGCATGATCGGCACCGGTTCCACCGAGCTGAGCGGTTTGTTTAAAGGCGGCAACAGCACGTGGACATTTGCGCCCAGCATCAATCTGCCGATTTTCAATTGGGGCAGCAATGTGGCCAACTTGGATTACGCCAAAATCATGCAACAGGCGGAAATCGTGAACTACGAAGCGGCGGTGCAATCGGCTTTCCGAGATGTGTCCGATGCCTTGGTGGCACGAGAGCAGCTGGATAAAACCTATGCTGCCAACGCGCAGCAAAGCAAGGCTTATGCCGATGTGCTGCGCTTGATCAACCTGCGCTACCGCCACGGCGTGGCCAGCGCGCTGGATTTGCTTGATGCCGAACGCAGCAGCTATGCCGCCGACACCACCCAGCTGGCCACCCAGCTCACCTTGTTGGAAAACATGGCCGATTTGTATAAGGCTTTGGGCGGGGGCTTGAAGCAGCACACGGAAACAGCGCAACCCTGAAAGGCGTAAAGCCCGAGGCCGTCTGAAACATTCAGACGGCCTTTTTATTGAAGCATACTTATTCAAAGAAGTAAGCTTACAGGGCGGCGAGCCTGCGGCAGTACAGATAGTGCGGTAAGGTGAGGCAATACAGTACAGTACGTAAGGTTATTTTTTTGGATGGGTATCAGGTGATTTGGCAGGCTTTGCGGAAAAAACATTTGCATTATGCAAAGGCGGGGGAAAGCTGTTATACTTATCAACTTTCCCGCT
>ERZ650307.329-NODE-329-length-26607-cov-12.733466_pt1 | contig 26607 bp, 17 predicted proteins | sample MGYA00376243_ERZ650307 | MGnify/ENA primary metagenome ERZ650307 (study PRJEB26733, sample SAMN07839242) | wastewater metagenome | biome: urban; feature: artificial channel; material: waste water | place: USA: North Carolina | collected 2016-03-31 ... | reverse complement strand
GCGCTTGCTCGCCGTTGGGCTGTAGTTCGAATTTAAAGGCTTGAAGACGTTCCATAACACCCATTATGCCTTTGTGGCTGCGCACCGATTGCGGTAATTCGGCAAACCATTGAGCAGCAGCAAACACCGTATTAAAGTCAAAACCGGACGGCTACGCAATCCGCGCTGTCCATCCCCGCCCTGAAGGGCGAGGTTTTACGCGCAACAGATAAAAGATATACAACTCACGCCTTGCCTCGGTAAAATCGCTTGGTTGGGAGGCCTGCACTTGCGTCTTTCAAACCAAGCGTCTTGCCAACCGCTTTTCGGTTATTTCTGCCCTCCCTTCTCCTGCTTGCCTCACGCCGTTTCTTTAGGTGTGGTGGATAGGTAAGCCGTACACCAGAAAAGCCTGTGTGAATCCCCCTTCCGCAACGCCCCCTCCTGACCTCGTCAACCTACTCAAAAAAGCCATTTTTGCAGGGTCAGAAGCGGCTATTCGTGGCTACCTGCGGCAGGGAGGGCAGCCCGATGCGCGGGATAGCAACGGCATGACTTTGCTCATGCTGGCTGCTTCGCGAGACCAAGCCGCCATTTGCACGCATCTGCTGGCCGCAGGGGCAAACCCTGTGCTGAGTCTTTCCGCATCCCATCCTCTCACCGCACTGGAGATTGCCCAGCGCACCCGTTCGCTGACGGCGATGCCGGTGTTGGAACAGGCGGTGCAGCGTGAGTCAGCGGGGATGTTGCTGAGGCGGGCGGCGGCAGTGGGCAGCGTGCTGGCCGTGCAGCGACACATCCAGCGGGGGGATAATCTGAATGCCACAGGGCGTTCAGGCCTCACCCCTTTGATGCTGGCGGCACTGAAGAATCACGCAGAAATCTGTGCCGCGCTCTACCAAGCGGGGGCCGATGCCGCGCTTTTATCGCCAGCAGGTCTGACGGCGTGTGAGCTGGCCGCTGAAGCCCATGCCAACGAGGCATGGGCTGTTTTAAGCCCACCGCCCGCCGCGCCGGTTGCCATCACCCCTACCGCCGCCCCGCCGGTGCTGACTCAGCCGCTGCCGGAAGCCGCAGCCCCCATTGCCCCTGCTGCCGTCGCCGTCACCCCGACCGCCACCATTGCCCCCCCTGCCGTTGCCCCGCCGATGTTGCCCCCGCCGGTGCCGGAAGCTGCCGCCATCACCCCTGCCGCCGCGCCGATTGCCGTCATCCCTACCCCGCCAGCCGCCGCCGCGCCAGAAAACATCCCCAGTCCCCCTGTTTTGGCACAAGAGGCCGTGGCGGCTCCCTGCGTCACGCCCACCCCAGCGGACTGGGCACAAGTGCTGGACGATTTACTTTCCCCGCTCTTGGTTGCAGAAAATGCAACGCCGCCCGTCGCAGACCTTGAATGGGTGAGGCCGACATGGGTAGTGGGTTTGCCGGTGGCGTGGGCGCAGGCCTTGGCAGATTTGCTCTCGCCTTACGTCGCCTATCCCACCGATACCACCCCGCCCGAGCCCGCCGTTATTGAATCGGCTGATGCACCGCCTTTGCTGCCAGCCCCGTCCCTAGAGGCGGTGCAGGCGCAAGAAGCTGCGGACAGCACAGTGCACTCGCCCAGCACCGCGCCAGCATCCATCGCGGTAGCCGATGCAGCAGACCAAGCAGAAGAGACAGAAGATGTGCGCCCCCTTCTGCTGCCTTGGCCTGAGCCCGCCGCTGTCGAATCGGCGGAAGCCGCTTTGGTCGCCTCGCCGCCTTTGCTGCCAGCCCCGTCTCTGGAGGCGGTACAGGCGCAGGAAGCAGCGGACACCGCTGTTAGCCCGCCCAGCACCGCGCCAGCATCCATCGCGGTAGCCGATGCAGCAGAGCAAGCAGAAGAGATAGAAGAGACTGCAGAGGCGCACCCGCTTCTCCCGCCTTGGCCTGAGCCCGCCGCTGTCGAATCGGCGGAAGCCCCACCTTTGGAAGAAGAACTGCCTTCCTTGTTTTGTTGGGAGGCGCGAGAAGAGCCGTGCTTGCCTGAGCAAGACGAAGCTTTGGTTTTGCAATCCTTGGCAACATGGCAGCAGATTGCCGCCCATACGCCCCGCCAGTCTGGGGTGGAATGGTTTGACGCTTCGCTGGCGGCGGTGACGACGGCAGAAGAAGACGCATACGACACGGCCAGCACCTTCCTACGCCAGCCGCGCGGTCTGGCGGGCTCACACCCACACCTCTCTTTGCAGAAAATTAAACCATGACCTTGATGCCCTCTACCCGAAATGCCCCGCCCCACGCCGGTGCCATGCTCGAAGCCCTGCGGGGTTTGGGGTATTCCACCGCAGCAGCCTTGGCGGATATTGTGGATAACAGCATTTCTGCGGGCGCGACCGAGGTGCGGATTCATTTTGTCTGGGCGGGGGAGGCCAGCCGCATGACGGTGCTGGATAACGGCAGAGGCATGGACGATGCCGACCTAGAGCGTGCCATGACGCTTGGGGACAAAAACCCCCTGACCGCCCGAGCAGAAAACGACCTAGGGCGATTTGGCATGGGGCTAAAAACCGCCTCTTTTTCGCAGTGTCGGCGGCTGACGGTGGCCTCTCAAACCGAGGGGAATGCCCGCTGCTGCTTGCGCTGGGATTTGGATGCGATTGCGGCTGACCCCAGCGGGGGCTGGCTGCTGTTTGAAGGCGCGGCAGCGGGGTCGGCGGATTTCTTAGCCCCGCTGGCGGCGCAGGCTTCAGGCACTTTGGTGTTGTGGGAGTGCCTAGACCGCGTGGTGACGGCGGAGTACACCGCCGACCATTTCTGCGACCTGATAGATAACATCGAGAAACGCTTGGCGATGGTGTTTCACCGCCTACTGGAAACGCCAGAAGAGGGCGAACCCGCCCTGACGCTGTTTTTAAATGACCACCCCGTCAAGCCTTGGGATCCTTTTTTGTGCGGCCATCCGGCCAAGCCGTGGCACTCCCCATCGGCCAAAAAAATGACCCCCGCAGGGATGGTGGCGGTGGAGTGCCATGTTTTGCCGCACCGTGATGCGTTCTCCGAACCAGAATACGAAGCAGCGGGCGGCCCCGAAGGCTGGACGGCGCAGCAAGGCTTTTATGTGTACCGCAATGGCCGTTTATTGGTGGCAGGCGGCTGGCTAGGGCTGGGGAAGGGCAAGGCGTGGCACCGAGAAGAATCCCAACGGCTGGCGCGGATTCGGCTGGACATCCCCAATACCGCAGATATGGACTGGAAAATCGACATCCGCAAGGCCACGGCACGGATTCCAGTGGCACTACGCCCGTGGCTGACCAAACTGGCGGAAGATGCCCGCACCCGCGCACGGCATGTTTTTGCCCACCGTGGCAGTCCGCAGCCGAGAAAAAAAGGCGAGGTACTGGCACAAGCATGGCGCACAGAAACCACCCGAACAGGGGTGCGCTATCGGATAGACGAAAACCATCCCGCCATTGCAGGGGCTTTAGAAAGCGCGAGCGGCACGCTCCGCCCGCTGCTTAAAGCCATGCTGCGCGTGATTGAAGAGACCGTACCTGTGCAGCGGATTTGGCTGGATACGGCAGAGCACAAAGACACGCCGCGCACAGGGTTTAGCGGTGAGCCTTCCGCCGAGGTGCAAGCGGTCTTGGCCACGCTTTACAACAACCTGCTGCAACGCGGTATTTCTGCGGCGGCGGCCAAACGCACCCTTGCCCATACCGAGCCTTTTCAGGGCTTTCCTGCGCTTGTGGCCGCTTTGCCAGAATAGAACGAAGTGGAGGTGTCATGATGTTGAGCGAACAAGAAGAAAAAACACTTAGGGGGGTGGTGGATATTGCCCAAACCCTGCTCAGCGGCGAGCCTGACCGTGCGGCCATTACGCCAGGCATCATTGCCAAGCACGTTGCTACGGCAGCGATGGTGGTGCCCCAAGGCGCGGCGCAGGCACAGGCTGCAACCCTTGAGCTGATTCGCCGTTTTAGCCAGTGGATAGGCAAAGACACGGTGCTGGTAGCCGAGGAAGACCATTGCCGCTGGCTGAATGCCGCCCGCAAAAAAGACGCGCGTTACTGGCCGCGCTATCAAACCTTGCTTGAGAAAAAAATGCCGCCCACCGTGGTCGATGCGCTCGATGAATCGACCGATACCACCCTCGGCTTGCTCGAAGACCCGACCCGAGAAGGGGCATGGAGTCGGCGGGGCTTGGTGGTGGGGCATGTGCAATCAGGCAAAACCAGCCACTACGCCGGCTTGATTTGTAAGGCCGCCGATGCAGGCTACAAAGTGATTATTGTGTTGGCCGGCTTGCACAATAATTTGCGTTCGCAGACCCAAATTCGGCTAGAAGAGGCTTTTTTGGGCTACCAAACCCCCATAACCGCCGACCGTGTTCGCGTTACTGGGGTGGGCGACATCGACAGCGACCAGCAGATTCGCCCCAACTGCGCCACCAGCCGCAACAACACTGGCGACTTTACCGCTGGGGTGGCTAAAAACTTGGCCATTTCCCCCGAGCAAAGACCGTGGCTGTTTGTGATTAAGAAGAACAAGACCGTGCTCGACCGGCTACTGCGCTGGATTCGGAATCATGTCACCGATAGCACCGATGCCGAGACCAAGCGGCGCGTGGTGTCTAACTTGCCTTTGCTGATGATTGATGACGAAGCCGACCATGCTTCTGTGGATACGGGGGAGCAGGTCTTTGATGAAGACGGCTTGCCTGATGAAGAGCACCAACCCACGGCCATCAACAGCCGGATTCGGCAGATTTTGCACGCCTTTAGCAAGTCGGCGTATGTGGGTTACACCGCCACGCCTTTTGCCAATATTTTTATTCACCGGCGCAATGAAACGCCGAACGAAGGCCCCGACCTTTTTCCCCAGTCGTTTATTTTGAGCCTGTCCGCGCCCTCTAACTATGTTGGGCCGACGCAACTGCTGGCTTTGCGGGGTGCGTTGCCCAAGGGCGGGGCGGCAGACAGCGCGGGGGACAGCCCGTTGCTGATGCGCCCTGTCACCGACCACACCGATGCCAGCGAAACCGGTGGTTGGATGCCGCCCAAACACGGCACAACCCACTCGCCCCCTTCTCCCCTCCCCGCCACCCTGACCGAAGCGATTCAGGCTTTTGTGCTGGCCTGTGCGGTGCGCCAGATTCGGGAACAGGGCCGGGGGCATACCTCGATGTTGATTCACGTCACCCGTTACACCCTCGTTCAAGGACGGGTGCAGGCTCAAGTAACGGAAGAGGTGAAAAAAATGCGGCAGCGGCTCAGTCGGGGGGTCGCCAACGAGGCCCTCCTCGCGGTGCTGCAGCACCTGTGGGAAACGGATTTTGTCCCCACGACGCACGCCTTGAATCAGCAGGTTGCCGTGCATGACAAGCCTGAGCCCTTGCCCAGTTGGGCAGAGATTGAGGCGGTGCTGCCCGAGGTCTTGGCCGACATTGAAGTGAAGGCCATCAATGGCTCGGCCAAAGACGCGCTGGATTACAACGAAGCCGCGTCGGGTCAGGGCTTAAAAGTGATTGCGATTGGCGGGGACAAGCTGGCGCGGGGGCTGACTTTAGAAGGGCTGTGCGTCAGCTATTTTTTACGCAGCTCAAAAATGTACGACACCCTGATGCAGATGGGACGCTGGTTTGGCTACCGTCCGGGCTATCTCGACCTCTGCCGTCTCTACACCACCCACGAGCTGATGGCGTGGTTTGGGCATATTGCCGAAGCGTCAGAAGAACTGCGCACCACTTTTGATGTGATGGCGGCCAGTGGGGCAACCCCACGGGAATACGGGCTGCGTGTCCAGTCCCACCCCACCCTGATGATTACCTCGCCGCTCAAAATGCGCACCGCTAAGCCCATCCGCTTGTCGTTTAGCGGCGAAGTGGTGGAAACCTCCGCCTTCTACAAAGACCCGCGTATTTTGCAGCGGAATATGCAGGCCACCGAGGCACTGATGGCTGAGATGGGCACGCCCACCGAGACCAACCCTGTGCGGGTTCGGGGTGAGGCTCGACACGAATCGCGGGGCACGCTGTTGTGGTCTGGCGTGCCCGCCCACATGGTTGAAAGCTTTTTTAGGGGCTACACCACCCATGACAAAGCCAAAAAAGCACACAGCCCCTCGCTTGCCGAGTTTGTGGCCAAAATGGCCAAAGCTAAAGAGCTGACCACATGGACGGTGGTGCTGCTGGGCAGCGGCACAGGGGCACACTACACCTTTGCCGGTGGGCAACAGTGCCAAATGCCTAAGCGGGCAGCAGAGGCGACAGTCAAAGACCGGTATAGCGTCGGGCGTTTGCTGTCCCCTCGTGACGAAGCCATTGATTTAACCGAACCAGAATGGCTGGACGCGCTTTCTCTGACCCAAAAACTGTGGCAGCCCGACCCTGCTCGTCAAGCTGACAACCATATCGAACCCACGGCACCGACCCAGCCCAGTGGGGCACTGATTCGAAAAACGAGAAACAAAACGGCGGGCTTGCTGCTGCTTTATCCGCTAGACCCTGCTGACGCGGGGCTTGCCGACCTCTCCGCCCCCATCATGGGGTTTGTGGCGAGCTTTCCGGCTAGCCGTTCAGACGTGACGGTGGATTACCGTGTGGATCATTTAGTGTGGGAGCAAGAATATGGCGCGGCAGATTGAAGATTTTTTTATGTTGGTATGGCAAGCCCTCTCGGGGGATGCCCTGAGCCAAGGCTGGCAGACACTGGCTTTGCCTTCTGCAGGGGCGTGCACACTGCTGGCGGGGCGGCATTTTCCGGGCAACGAAGAAGCCTTGTTGGTGGGCTTTGAAACCATCGCACTGTCTGCCAAGCAAAAACTGCCAGAAGGCCGGGGCTTTCTGGTGGCACCCGCCGACCCCTATGGCGATGGCAAAGCATGGCTGGCACTGACCCGAAAGCCTGAAGGCAGCTTGACCTTGTTTGCCGATATGGTGAGGGATGTGGCAGATGCACTCGATAGCGAGGCCGACCAAGGCGAAGCGAAACAGCTCAGTGCGTTGCTGGGTCGGGTGCGGGCTTGGCAAAACTTTATGAGCAAAACCCAGCAGCCCTTAATGGCCAAAGATGTTTTGGGCTTGGTGGGGGAGCTGACCTTTCTTCGCCGCTTACTGGAGGCGGGTATCACCCCCACCGTGGCGGTGGAAGCTTGGGTCGGCCCACGAGACTACGAGCAAGATTTTGTCTTGGGTAGCGGGGCCGTGGAGGTCAAAGTCACCCAGTCTACGGATGGGTTTCCGGTCAAAATTGGTTCGTTGGAGCAGCTCAGTGATGCGGAATACCAGCCCCTGTTTCTTGCGGGGATTCAGTTGGTGCCCAGCGATGAAGGAGAAAACTTGCCTGCCTTTGTCGGGGCCGTCGCCGAGGCACTTGCCAGCGATAAATACGCCCATGCGCAGTTTATGGACCAGCTGCTGTTGGCGGGCTACCACCCCAGCCATGCAGACCGTTATCCACAAGGTTTTGCCCAGCAAGATTTCCGCCTTCTGGCCGTGGACGAGGGCTTTCCGCGCCTTGTCTCAGGCAACGTGCCAGAGGGTATCCGAAAAGTCAGCTATGAAATTGACTTAGACAAAGTGCAAGGTCATAGCGTGGCATTAAGCGATGCTTTACAGCAATTGGGGGTGATATGAGCAGTTCATTAGAAGATTTTTTTCGTGAGAACCAAGCGCAAGTGCGTGCCCAAATGGATGAGGATGCGGACGCGGTTTACCCTGAGCTGGTTTTTTGCGAAATGGCAATGGACCACCTATTTGAGCAGGGTATGACGCATGAAGCGATTCCCTGCCATTACCAAGGCAGACTAGGCCATAGCCACCTGCGGGTAAGCGGTTATGGCCTTTCTGAAGACCATGACCAACTCGACCTCTTTATCAGCCTCTACAAAGGGGATGATGTGCTGTCGTCTATTTCTGATGCCGACACACAGTTAGCCGCCAACCATTGCTTCCGCTTTTTTACTGCGTGTGCCGAAGGCAATATCGCCAACCAGATTGACCACTCTAGCGATGCCCACGACTTGGCCGTGGCGATTCAGCAGCAGCATCAAGCCTTTGAGCAGGTCAGAATCTTTGTCTTAACTGACCGCGTAGCCAAAACCAAGCAATTCCATCCAAAAACCATCGGCGCGACGACGGTGAGCTTAGAGGTGATGGATATTGAGCGGCTCTATCGCCATTTGGTTGCAGGGAAGCCGCGCGATGAGCTGGTTGTTGATTTTGCCGAAGTGTCTGGTAGGCCTTTGCCCTGTGTTTTTGTGCCCAGCGGCGAAGGGGAGGAATACGACTACGCGCTGGCGGCTATTCCTGGCGAAGCTTTGCGCTTTATGTATGACCGCTATGGGGCGCGGCTTCTGGAAAACAATGTCCGTTCGTTTTTAGGGGTGCAAAGCAAGAAAAGCGTCAACGCGGGGATTCAAAAAACCCTACGCGATACGCCAGACCGCTTTATGGCCTACAACAACGGCATTGTGATGGTGGTGGATGAGCTGAGTGTGGTGCAAGCCGAAGGTGGCGGCACCGCGATTGGCGGGCTCAAGGGGATGCAAATTGTGAATGGGGGGCAAACCACGGCCTCTCTGTATTTCACCAAGAAAAAACACCCTGAAACCAATCTGGGCAAGGTCAATATCCCCGCCAAGATTATTGTGATCAAACCGCAAAATCACGCCACCCAAGCGCAGGCCTCTTCGCAAGAAGAAAGCCTGCTGGCGGCTATTTCGCTGTATGCCAATAGCCAAAACCAAATCAAGCAAGCCGACCTTTCAAGCAATAACCACTTTCACCGTCAGATGGAAGAATGGTCGGCCAAGGTCTATTGCCCTGACGGCGCAGGGCGTTGGTTCTATGAGCGGACAAGTGGCAGCTACAACACTTGGCTGGTCAAAGACGGTTACACCCCCGCCAAGCGCAAGGCCTTAAAGACGGCTTGCCCCACGTCTCGCCGCGTCACAAAAATGGATTTGGCACGGTATTTGGTGGCATGGAAACGTCAACCAGAGGTGGCGTGTTTGGGGCCACAAAAATGCTTCCACACCTTTATGAGTCAGCAAGAAGACGGCGGGGCAGAGGTCAATCTCGGAAATTTCAAAGAAATGATCGCCAAGACCATCGTGTTCCGCGCCATCCTGTCTCTGGTGCGGAAACAGCTGAACGGGGTGCAAATGCCCATCGCCATTTACACCGTTGCCGTGTTGGCACAGCAGTTTGGCAAGCGATTTGACTTTGAGCGGGTTTGGTTACAGCAGGGCATTTCTCCGGCCTTGCGTGACCACGTCAGCCTGTGGGTAAAAGAGGTCACGCAGGCCTTGGATGACACCAAGGGCACATGGTCGCTGTCAGACTGGGTGAAGCACCCCGAGTGCGGTAAAACCCTGCTCAATCAGCGTTTTACCGCCCCTGTAGCCACGCCCGAATGGGTCAAGTAACCTAACCTACACCGCCCCACACCCCACTAGCGCGGCAATCTCCGCCGCAGAAAATCCCCAGTCGCTCAGCACGGCACCCTCTTGGCTGGCGGGGCGCGGGGCGGTCGGGGCGGCGGCGGGGGTGCGGCTAAAGCGGGGAACAGGCGCGGGTTGGGTCACGCCCTCCACCGCGATAAACGTCTGCCGTGATTGGTTGTGCGGATGCAGCGGGGCTTCGTCCATGTCCAGCACCGGCGCGACACAGGCATCGCTGCCGGCAAACACCGCGCACCATTCGTCACGGCTACGGGTCAGCAGTACCGCCGCCAGCTTGGCTTTCAATGTCGGCCACTGGCTGCGGTCCCACTGGGCGAGGAAGGCCGGGTCGTCGTGCAGCGCGGTTTTTTCCAGCAGCAAGGCGTAGAACTGCGGCTCAATCGCCCCCACTGACAGCCACTTGCCGTCGCGGCATTGATAGGTATCGTAGAAATGCGCCCCGCCATCCAGCAGATTGCTGCCCCGCTCAGACGACCACTGCCCCATAGCCTTGAGGGTATACATCATGGTCATCAGCGTGGCCGCGCCGTCGGTCATCGCCACATCCACCACCTGCCCCTGCCCCGTGCGGCGAGCCTCAATCACCCCCGCCAACACCCCCATCGCCAACAACATCGCCCCGCCGCCACAGTCGGCCACCAGATTCAACGGCACGATGGGCTTGCCGCCTTTTTCGCCGATGGCGTGCAACGCGCCAGACAACGACAGGTAGTTAATATCATGGCCAGCGGTCTGCGCCAGCGTGCCGCTTTGCCCCCAGCCGGTCATGCGGCCATAAACCAAACGGGGATTACGCGCCAAACACACCTCGGGGCCTAAGCCCAAACGCTCGGTCACCCCTGGCCGAAAGCCCTCCACCAGCACATCGGCAGTGGCAATAAGCCGCAGGGCGGCTTCGATGGCTTCCGGCTGCTTGAGGTCAAGGGCAATCACGCTGCGATTGCGGTTGAGAATGTCGATTTTGGGGTCGAATAAATCGGCAGTTGGGCGGCTGTCCGCACGCGGTTTGCGTTCGATGCGGAGCACGTCCGCGCCAAGGTCGGCCAGCAGCATCACCCCCATCGGGGCGGGGCCGAGCGCGGCCAGTTCAACGATTTTAACGCCGTGTAAAGGACCCATTAAAGCCTCCGTGAATTGCGGGATAAGGGTGGGATGCGGTGGGGGCGGGGGGCGGGCATCCTGCCGCTGCCGTTTTTTGTGGATGAGCGCGGGGGGCGGTGTGCCATGCCCATCGCCCGCTGTTTTTGCCGTCGTTGCGCGGGCTAGTCGGCGGCGATGGCGCGGCCAATCACCAGCCGCTGAATATCGTTTGCCCCTTCGTAAATCTGGCACACCCGCACATCGCGATAAATCCGCTCCACCGGAAAATCGCTGACATAGCCGCTGCCCCCGTGAATCTGAATCGCGTCGGAGCAGACTTTTTCGGCCATCTCAGAAGCCAGCATTTTCGCCATCGACGCTTCTTTCAGGCAGGGCAAGCCCGCATCTTTAAGCTGCGCCGCCCGCCACACCATCAGCCGCGCCGCATCCAACTGGGTGGCCATATCGGCAAGGCGAAAATTCACCGCTTGGTGGTCGATAATCGCCTTGCCAAAAGTGACGCGTTCCTTGGCGTAGCGCACGGCGGCTTCAAACGCCGCCCGCGCCATGCCCACCGATTGCGCCGCAATGCCGATGCGCCCTGCTTCTAGATTAGACAAGGCGATTTTGTAGCCCTCGCCCTCTTTCCCCAGCAAGGCGGAGGTGGGAACGCGGCAGTTTTCAAACATGATTTGGGCGGTATCCGAGGCGTGTTGCCCCATTTTTTCTTCTAGGCGCGCAACGACATAGCCCGGGGTGGCGGTGGGCACCAAAAAGCACGAAATGCCTTTTTTACCCGCCGCTTTGTCGGTGACGGCAAACACAATCGCCATGTCGGCATATTTGCCGGTGGTGATAAATTGCTTGACCCCATTCAGCACAAAATCTTCGCCATCGCGCTCGGCACGGGTGGTAATGGCTGCCGCGTCCGATCCGGTGTGCGGCTCGGTCAGGCAAAAGCAGCCCAGCTTTTCACCGCGTGCCAGCGGCTTCAGCCACGTTTCTTTTTGTGCGTCGGTGCCGTATTTCAGGGTGATGCCGCACGCCAGCGCGTTTTGCACACTGACAATGGTGGAGGTCGCGCCGTCCCCCGCTGCGATTTCTTCTAGGGTCAGCACCAAGGCCATGTAATCCATGCCCGCCCCGCCCCATTCTTCGGGCACCACCATCCCCAACGCGCCCAACGCGCCCAACTCTTTGAGTGCGTCGGCAGGGAAGGTGTGGTGCTTGTCCCATTCGTAAGCAAACGGGGCGAGACGCGCTTGGGCAAAGGCCCGCATTTCGTTGCGAATCATTTCTTGTTCGGTATTCAGCAGCATGGTGGTACTCCGCAGGGTGAATTGGGGGGGGAGGGCTGGGCGGTGATTTTTTGCCGTGAGGGCGGGGCGGGGGGCTTGGCTGTGATTCGCCGCCGCTGGCAGCAAGCGAGCGGGGCTTTTATTCCCCTCCCGTGGCGGGGTAGGCCAGAGGCGTGGGGGGTACTTTTGACTTTTGGGTTTGGTTTTTAGCTCTGGCGGCCTCGTGACCAACTACCCCGTCTGGCTACGCCATCGCCCCCCGTCCGGCAGAGGGGAATAAAAGCGGCGCGGCGAGGGTTTGTTAGCGCACGTTCTTACTTCGCCGCCATCCGAATCGCCCCATCAAGACGAATCACTTCACCGTTCAGGTAAACGTTGCCCACAATATGCTCGACAAGGGCGGCGTATTCGTCGGGTTTGCCCATGCGGGAAGGGAAGGGCACCATCTTGCCCAAGGCTTCTTGTACCTCGGCGGGCATCCCCAGCAGCATCGGGGTTTCCATAATGCCCGGGGCGATGGTCATGACGCGGATGCCGCTGCGGGCCAACTCGCGGGCAATGGGCAAGGTCATGGCGACTACGCCTCCTTTTGAAGCAGCATAGGCCGCTTGCCCGAGTTGGCCATCAAACGCCGCCACCGAGGCGGTGCTGATAATCACCCCACGTTCGCCATCGGCATCGGGGGCGGTGGTGCTCATGATTTCAGCGGCAAGGCGAATCATGTTAAAGCTGCCAATCAGGTTGATATGGATGGTGCGGGTAAAGCTGGCCAGCTTGTGTGCGCCATCTCGTCCCACGACTTTTTCGGCGGGGGCGACACCGGCACAGTTCACCAAGCCACGCAGCGTACCCATCGCGGTGGCGGCGGCAAACGCCTGCCGTGCGCTGTCTTCGTCGCAGACATCGGTCAGTACAAAACACGCCGCTGCACCCAGCTCGGCGGCCAGTGCCGCCCCCGCGACGGCATTTACATCGGCCAAGACCACTTTGCCGCCCTGTGCCACCAAGCGGCGTGCGGTGGCCGCGCCTAAACCCGAAGCCCCGCCGGTAATCACAAATACCTGACCCTGAATCTGCATGTATTTCTCCTTGAAAGTGGTCTGCCGGATACGGCTGTGCGGTGTGGTTAGAACCTGTTCAAAGTCTCGCGAACGACGGGTCAGCCAAGGCGAAATTCGGAAAAAAAGCGCAGTTGACACACGGTCAATGAGTATTGTTTTTCGAATTTCAACGCAGGATCACCCGAGTCTCGCAGGCTTTGAATAGGTTCTTACCGCCGCAGCCTAAACCAGCCACTCTAGGGGAGAGCCCCGCAGAAGCCCTATGCCGGAATCGCTCAACTTGAGTGTTAAAATTTGCACGGATTCATCAGCAGGCGGCACGGTATGAGCATGGGCATGGCAGCAAAAACCGAGAAAGGCACGATTTCCATCTGCTTTGTGCAAGAGGCGTTGGCGTGCGTGCGCGACCGAGGGCTGTCCCCAGACGCGCTGCTGCTGCAAGCCGGTATTTCGCCGACCTTGCTGGCGGTGCCGCAGGCGCGGGTGTCCTCGACCCATTACGGCCAGCTTTGGCATCTGATTGCCCAAACGCTGGACGACGAATTTTTTGGGATGGATACCCGCCGGATGAAGACCGGCAGCTTTACCCTGCTGTGCCACGCGATTTTGCACAGCGACACCTTGGAGCGGGCGTTGCGCCGCGCCCTGCGGTTTTTGCGGGTGGTGTTGGACGATATGGCGGGGGAATTGGTGCGGGAGGGCGAGGTGGTTCACCTGCGCTTGGCCGACAAAACCGCAGGGCAGGCCGACAACACCGCACCCCCGAAGCGGGCTTTTGCCTATGGCACGTTTTTAATCATGCTGCACGGCTTGGCGTGCTGGTTGATTGGTCGCCGCGTGCCGCTGTTGCGGGCGGATTTTCGCTGTACTGAGCCATCTTTTAGCGACGAGTGGCGGGCGCTGTTTTCGCCGCAATTGCACTTTAACCAAGCGCATTCTGGGCTGACCTTTGCCGCCGCGTATTTGTCCCTGCCACTGATTCAAGACGAAAAAAGCATGAAGGCTTTTTTGCGCTGCGCACCGGCCAATTTCTTGGTGAAATACAAAAACAGCACCAGCCTATCGGCCAAAATCCGGCGACATCTGCGCGAGATTTCCCCCGCCCACTGGCCGGACTTCGCCACCCTTGCCCAGCAGTTCCACACCTCGACCGCCACCCTCCGCCGGCGGCTAGACGAAGAAGGCCAGTCTTACCGCGTCATCATGGAAGACCTGCGCCGCGATTGGGCGATTAGCCTGCTGTGCGACACCGCCGCTAGCTTGGGGGAGATTGCCCACACGCTGGGCTTTGCCGAAAGCAGCGCGTTTCACCGTGCGTTTAAAAAGTGGACGGGGGCGCGGCCCAGTGCCTATCGCTGCGGCACGCCGCCACTGGCGGTTAGCGCGGTCACGGCAGTCACAACGGACGACCCAGCCGTTTTTCCACCTGCTCACGTTCCCACTGCGCCCCCAGCCAAGTCCGTGGACTAAACACCCGCACCGCGTGCAGCACCACCCCCAGCCCCCAGCCGCCAATCACCCAGAACACCCACATTTTAGGCGGCGTGGTCAGCAGGTGAACGGCCAGCAGCACCAGCGTCACCGCGAGGTACTTAAACAGGTGCAGATAAAACCGGCGCAGGGTACGCACTTGTTTAAACGCCTCGGCTTCTTGTTGTTCGGCGGTGCGGGCGGTGGGTGAGACAGACATGGTGGGGGACTCCGGTGGGGTGGGGCTGAGGCTGGCGAAATCGACTTCAAACACGGCGGCAATCGACTTTAGCGTTTCGACACTGGCAGGGTGTCCGGCTTCGATGCGCTGAATGGTGCGGGTGCTCAAGCCGCTGGCTTCGGCCAATTGCTGCTGTGACCAGCCCTGTTTTAGGCGCAATTTTTGAATCAGCATGGGGGGCTCCTGTGGTGAATCGTCAGGGCTAAACTGTGCCACAGCCCGCCCCCGGCGACCACGACAGCACCCCGACAGTCAGCCGCCACGCTTGTATTTAAAGGAGGTTTACCGCCGCTGACCGCGTGGCAACGCCGCTTTTTGGGTTTAGCTCGCCTTGGCAACCCCTGTGCTATTGAGGCTTTGAACACGTTCAATGCCCCCCACCGAATCCCCGCAGCGGGGCACTGCCCGATATAATCACGCCATTATTCCTGACCCCCCGTGATTGCTGCCATGCTCGAACACTACACCCCCCGCGACATCGAATCCGCCGCCCAAACCCGCTGGGACACCGAACAGGTGTTCAAGGCCGTGGAAGACCCCCGCCGCCCTAAATTCTATTGCCTGTCGATGTTCCCCTACCCCTCTGGCAAGCTGCACATGGGGCACGTCCGCAATTACACCATTGGCGATGTCCTCTCGCGCTACAAAGCCCTCAACGGCTTTAATGTCCTGCAACCGATGGGCTGGGATGCCTTTGGGATGCCCGCCGAAAACGCCGCGATGAAACACAACGTCGCCCCTGCCGCGTGGACCTACGACAACATCGCCTATATGAAAACCCAGCTCAAAAGTCTGGGGTTTGCGATTGATTGGTCGCGTGAAGTCACCACCTGCAAGCCCGATTACTACCGCTGGGAACAATGGCTGTTTACCCGCCTGTTCCAAAAAGGGCTGATTTACAAAAAAAGCGGCGTGGTGAACTGGGACCCCGTGGACCAAACCGTGCTGGCCAACGAGCAAGTCATTGATGGCCGTGGTTGGCGGTCGGGTGCGCTGATTGAAAAGCGCGAAATCCCGATGTATTACTTCAAAATCACCGCCTACGCCGACGAGCTGCTGGCGGATTTGGACGCGCTAGACTGGCCGCCCCAAGTCGCCACCATGCAGCGCAACTGGATAGGCAAAAGCGAAGGCGCAGACATTACCTTTGCTTACGACACCGACAGCATCGGCCATACCGGCAGCCTGAAGGTTTACACCACCCGCCCCGACACCCTGATGGGCGCGACCTACGTTGCCGTGGCTGCCGAACACCCACTGGCCACCCAAGCCGCCGCTGACCGCCCCGAACTGACCGCGTTTATCGCCGAATGCAAATCGGGCTCGGTGGCCGAAGCCGACATGGCGACCATGGAAAAGAAAGGCGTGGACACCGGCCTGTTCGTTATCCACCCGCTGACCGGTAAAAAACTACCGGTGTGGGTCGCCAACTACGTTTTGATGGGCTACGGCGAAGGCGCAGTGATGGCCGTTCCTGCCCACGACGAACGCGATTTTGCCTTTGCCAACAAATACAGCCTGCCGATTCAACAGGTGATTGCCGCCACGGCCACCGACCTGCCCGCCTTTGATGCCACCGTCTGGCACGATTGGTACGCCCTCAAAGACGAAGGCAGCACCGTGACCGTCCATACCGGCAAATACGACGGCTTGGGCTTTACTGCCGCGTTTGAGGCCATCGTGGCCGACCTCGCCGCCCAGCACGCGGGCGAAAAACAAACCCGCTACCGGCTGCGGGATTGGGGCATTAGCCGCCAACGCTACTGGGGTTGCCCGATTCCGATTGTCCACTGCGCCGACTGTGGCGACGTGCCGGTGCCGGATGACCAACTACCGGTGGTGTTGCCAGAAGACGTGATTCCCGACGGTGCAGGCTCGCCGCTGGCCAAGATGCCGTCTTTCTACGAAACCACCTGCCCTTGCTGTGGCAAAGCCGCACGGCGCGAAACCGACACGATGGATACCTTCGTCGAATCGAGCTGGTACTTTGCCCGCTACGCCAGCCCCGATTGCACCACCGGCATGGTCGATGAACGCGCCCATTACTGGATGAACGTTGACCAGTATGTGGGCGGGATTGAACACGCCATCTTGCACCTGCTGTATGCCCGCTTCTTTAACAAGCTGATGCGGGACGAAGGCTTGCTGACCAACGCCGAGCCATTCCAACGCTTGCTGACCCAAGGCATGGTGATTGCCGATACCTTCTACCGCGCCCTGCCCGACGGCAAAAAAGACTGGATTAACCCTGCCGATGTCGAGATGGAACGCGACAGCAAGGGGCGGATTGTCCAAGCCGTGCTGCGCAGCGATGGGCTGCCCGTGGTGATTGGCGGCACAGAAAAAATGTCCAAATCCAAAAACAACGGTGTGGACCCGCAATCGCTGATTGAGCAGTACGGTGCCGATACCGCCCGCCTGTTTATGATGTTTGCCGCCCCGCCTAGCCAAAGCCTAGAGTGGTCGGATGCCGGTGTGGAAGGCGCGTATCGCTTCTTGAAACGGCTGTGGAAAGCCGTGTTTGAGCATGTTTCGGCGGGCGTGGTCGCGCCCTATACCGACGGTGCCCTCAACGCCGCAGAAAAAGCCCTGCGCTTTAAGCTGCACAGCACCATCCAAAAGGTCAGCGACGATTACGGCGTGCGCCAACAGTTCAACACCGCGATTGCCGCCGTGATGGAGCTGCTGAACACGCTGGACAAGTCGGGGGTTAGCGATGACAGCGGGCGTGCCGTGGCGCAAGAAACCCTCGAAGCCGCCGTGATGTTGCTGTCTCCTATCGTGCCGCACATCGGCGAAGCCCTGTGGACGGCGCTGCGTCCCAACACGGTGTTGACCGCGCAATCTTGGCCTAGCGTCGATGCCAGCGCGTTGGTGCAAGACGAAATCGAGCTGATGGTGCAGGTCAATGGCAAGCTGCGCGGCAGCATTGTGATGGCCAAAGACGCAGACCGCGCCAGCATCGAAGCCGCCGCCCTTGCCCATGAAACGGTACAGAAGTTTATGGCCGGTGCCGCCCCGAAAAAGGTGGTGGTTGTGCCTGGGCGTTTGGTGAATATTGTGGTTTAACACGGCGGCAAGAAGGGGGGCGACGAGCCCCCTTTTTTGATGGGTCGCCGCCCCTCTCCTCAAGTCAAGGAATCAGCATGTCTCAACGCCCCCTCCTCGCCGGCCTCGTCTTGGCGACGGTGCTTACCGGCTGTGGCTTTCACCTGCGCGGCACAGAAGGCACGCTTAAACCGCTGCCGTTTACCAAGCTGTATCTGGCCAGCCCACAGTCCCAAATTCACCCTGCCTTGGTGCAGCAATTCCGCTTTCGGCCCGATGTCACCCTCAGCCCCACCGCAGGCGAAGCCGATGCCATTTTGACCGTCACCGAGGAACGCAGCAGCAAGGAAGTGCTGACCATTAACCGCAGCGGTAAGGTCAACGATTACGAACTCAGCTACCGTGCCACCGCCCGCCTGACCGTGCGCGGCGAAGCCTATGGCAACCCGATGACCATTTTGGCGCGGCGTGAACTCAGCTATGTGAACAACCAAGTGCTGGGCAAAGAGCAAGAAGAGCAGCTCCTTTACCGCGACATGCAGCAGGATGCCGCTGGCCAAATTGTGCGCCGTTTGTCGGTACTGAAGCCTGCGGCTGCCACGCCAGCCGCCGCGCCTTAGAACCTGTTTACCGCGCAGGGAAACACCCCGAAGCCCCTGTGTAGGTTGGGATTTATCCCGATGCTTTGTCGGGTTAAAACCCGACCTACGTCTGGCGGCGTATTCAAAGTCTTTTTAAACGCAGCGACTTGGTCGGACTGAAACCCTGCCGCGGGTGGCTGCTGGGGTTGGCTTTTATTCCCCACCGAAGGAGGGGTGCCCCGTGAGGCGGGGTGGTTGGATTTGGGTTTTGACTCTGGCGGCCTCGCCAGCCACCACCCCGTCCGGCGTTGCCGCCGCCCCCCCCTCCGGCGGAGGAAAATAACGGCAGCGCGGTTCTCCGGCACGGGCTTTACGCCGACCCCGCAGCGGGAGGCCTACCGCTTCGCTGCGGAACATGCCCCCCGTCGCACCCCCACCGCCCCGCCAAGGCGGACTTAACCTGCTTCGCCGCGCCACTGCCCGCTGCCGCTTCTTCTTTTTCTGCCACCGTTCCCCCTTGGATATTGCGATGCCCGCCTGCCGCCTTGAAGACCTCCCCCGCCGCCTGAAAGAAGGGCTCGCGCCGCTGTATGTGATTCATGGCGAAGAAATGCTGCTGACCCTCGAAGCCGCCGATGCCATCCGCCAAGCCGCACGGGCGGATGGGGTAGAAGAGCGCGAGGTGTTGACCGTAGAGGGGCAAAGCTTTGACTGGTCACAGCTGCGCGAAGCCGCCATGAGCGTCTCGCTGTTTGCCAGCCGTAAGCTGCTGGAAATCCGCCTGCCCACCGGCAAGCCCGGCACCGAGGGCGCACAGGCTTTGCTGCACTTTGCCACCCACCTGCCCCCCGACACCCTGACCTTGGTGCTGCTGCCCAAGCTCGACCGCACCCAGTTGGCCAGCAAGTGGTTTGAGGGGCTGGCGGCAGCGGGCGTGGTGTTGGCCGCCCATGCCATTGAACGCGCCGCTCTGCCTGCGTGGATTGAGCAGCGGCTGGCACAGCAAAACCAGCGGCTGACGGCGGACGCGCTGACCTTTTTTGCCGAGCGGGTCGAAGGCAATTTGCTGGCCGCACGGCAAGAAATCGACAAACTCACCTTGCTCCACCCGCAGGGCATCACCCTGACCCTTGCCGACCTGCAAGCCGAGGTGGCCAATGTGGCGCGGTTTGATGTGTTCCAGCTCTCTGAAGCGTGGCTGGCGGGGGATGTGGGGCGGACGGCGCGGATGATTGAGGGCTTGGCCGCCGAAGGGGAAACGCCAGTATTGGTGGCGTGGCGGCTGGCAGACGAGCTGCGCGGCTTGATCCGGATTCGGCAGGGGCAGCGCGAGGGTCGTCCGCTGACCCAACTGATGCGAGAAAACCGTGTGTGGGGGGTGCGGCAACGGCTGGTGGAGCACGCTTTGCCGCGCTTATCGCTGCGCCGCTTGGCCGAGGCTTTGGCCGCCATTAGCCAAATTGACCGCGCCATCAAAGGTGCGGAAGCCGCCGACCCGTGGCACGCCCTGAAGCGGGTGGCGTTGGGGCTGTGTGGGTGAGGGGACTGCCTTGCCAAGCGAAAAGACTTCAAACAGAACGATAGAGGCTCACCACATGACCGATGCCATTACTCCGCAACTCACTGCGTGTTGGACGTGCTTTTTTGCCACCATTCAAAGGGGTATGTCGTATTATAAAATGACCGGATGCACCGATACGACGTGGACTTTGGGCAAGCATGGCAATTAGCAAACATCAGTTTCACACCATCAGCACATTTCTTGGCCTATTGCCTTCGTCTTGGTCATCAGTGCTCACCTTTGTGCTGGCGCTGGCCGTCAGCGCGGTGGGCGGCCATCTGGATGCCGAACGTCAGGCATCGGAAGAGCGCAACCGGGTACTGAGCGAGCTGGCACTGGCGCGGGCGCGGGTAGAAGGCGTGCTCAAGGCCACCTTTAATTCTACCGATGGCCTAGTGCATCTGATTTCGCTGCAGGGCGGCATTCAGCCGGATTTGTTTGCCCGGATGGCCCATCTGGCAATTGGCAAAAACCCGCATGTGCGCAATATCACCGTGGCGCCGGATGATCAGGTCAGCATGGTTTATCCACTGGTCGGCAATGAAAAGGCGCTGGGCATGCGCTTTGCCGATTATCCCGAGCAATACCGCACCGTCCGCCAGGCGCGCGAGCGGGAAACACCGATTCTGGCCGGCCCGGTGCAGCTGGTGCAGGGCGGACGGGCACTGATTCAGCACTCGCCAGTCTTCACCCCGCCTCGGCATCTGCGCGATACCTCGCGTTACTGGGGCACGGTGTCGATTGTGGCCAATATCGACCAGTTGCTCGGCGTAGGCTCCGAGCGCCAGCCCGATGCCGTGCGGCTGGCCATTCGCGGCAAGGACGCCCAGGGCGAACGCGGTGCGCTGGTGGATGGCGAAGAAGAGGTGTTTGCCTTGGCTCCACTGCTGATGGACATCCAGGTGCCGGGCGGCAAATGGCAGATGGCCGCCGTGCCACGCCAAGGCTGGCAAACCCGGCTATTTTACAGCTCACCGTACTTTCATCTGGGTCTAGCCATCAGCCTGCTGCTGACGCTGCTCACCGGCCTGCGTGCTCGGCACAACCACCAGTTGCACGAACGCAATACCGCGCTGGAAGCCGAGGTGGCTGAACGGCAAAAGGTGGAAGAAGCCCTGCGTGAAGAAGAAGAACGCTTTCGCACCCTGTTCGACCAATCACCCGATCCATCGTCGATTATCGAAGGCCACCTGATGGTCAAGGCCAACAGCGCCGCCCGCCGGGTGTTTGGCCAGCACCCCGGCGAAAACCAGGGCTTTCATCCGGCGCAGCTGTCGCCGCCATACCAGCCGGACGGGCTGTTGTCGCAGCAAAAAGCCGAACACATGATGACCATCGCCCAGGCGCGGGGCAGCCACCGGTTTGAATGGATCCATCTGCGCGGCGACGGCACGCCGTTTTTTACCGAGGTGACCCTGATTGCCGTCACCATGCGCGGCAAGCCCACCATTCATGCCGTGGTGCATGATATTTCCGAACGCAAGCAGGCAGAAGAAGCACTGCAAACCAGCCGCAACCTGTTGCAGGCCATTATCGAAAGCGCCGGCGCGCTGATTTATGTGTTTGACCGCGATGAACGGCTGCTGATGTGCAACCAGCAGTTTGAGCGGACATTTTCCCGGTCGCGCCAGCAGATGATCGGCCAGCGCCGGCATGCGTTCATGCACACCCACACCGCCGACGAACACGAAGCCAACGACCGCAAGGTGATGGCCGCGCGCCAGCGGGTGTCGTTTGAAGAGCGCACCCAGGAAAACGGCCAGGAGCGGATTTACCTGACGGTAAAATGTCCGATCATCGACCACAGCGAGATTCGCGGCATTGTCAGCATTTCCACCGACATTACCGAGCGCAAGCAAACCGAAGAATCCCTGCGGCTGTACGCCAATATTTTTGAGCAGACCACCGAGGCGATTCTGGTGACAGACCAGAACAACCGGATTGTGCAGGTCAACCCGGCGCTGGAGCAGATTACCGGCTACAGCTTTGCCGAACTGCGCGGGCATACGCCCAACATTCTGGCCTCGGGCCAAACCCCGGAAGTCACCTACCGAGCGTTGTGGACGGCACTGACCGACACCGGCCACTGGCAAGGCGAGCTGTGGGACAAGCGCAAGGACGGGGTGATTTACCCCAAGTGGACCAATATCTCGACCATCCGCGATGCCAGCGGCCAGCCAATTTACTACCTAGCACTGTTTACCGACATCACAGAGCGCAAGCATGCCGAAGAACGCATCCACCACCTGGCCCACCACGACAAGCTGACCGGGCTGTCCAACCGCCACAGCCTGCAGGAGCGCTTGGGCCAGGTTCTGGCCAGCGCCCAGTACGCCGACACCCGGCTGGCGGTGATGTTCATCGACCTGGACCGCTTCAAGATCATCAACGACACGCTGGGCCACCATATTGGCGACCAATTGCTGGTGGAAGTGGCTGCCCGCCTGCACCGCAGCGTGCACGCCAGCGATATTGTTGCCCGGCTGGGCGGCGATGAATTTGTGGTGGTGCTCACCAGCGACACCGCCGCCCACGACGCGCTGCCGATTGGCTGCCAGATTCTCAGCACCCTGGCCTGCCCGTATGACATCGAAGGCAATATCCTGCACTCCACCCCAAGCATCGGCATCAGCCTGTACCCGGAAGACGGCGACAGCGTGGAAGCGCTGATGAAAACCGCCGACACCGCGATGTACCACGCCAAGGCGCAGGGGCGGAACAATATCCAGTTTTTTACCGCCGACATGAACGCCGCCGCCGCCGAGCGCATGGAGCTGGAGCGCGACCTGCACCACGCGCTGGCCGAACAGCAGCTGCAAGTGCATTACCAGCTGCAAGTGCATGCCAACTCCGGCCAGGCGTGCGGTGTGGAAGCGCTGGTGCGCTGGCCGCACCCAACGCGCGGCATGGTGCCGCCGCTGAAATTTATCCCGATCGCCGAAGAATCCGGCCTGATCGAACCACTGGGTGCCTGGGTGCTGGAACAGGCCTGCCAGCAGGTGGCGCACTGGCAGGCGCAGGGCATCTATGGCGTGCGCATGGCGGTGAATTTGTCCGCCCATCAGTTGCGCTCGGCCAGCCTGGTGGACACCGTCAGCCAAGCCATCCGCCGCCACGGCATTCAGGCGGGCGATCTGGAGCTAGAAATCACCGAATCGGTGGTGATGAAAGACCCAGAAGCCGCCATCCAGAAACTGCAAGCGCTGCGCGATCTGGGCGTATCGCTGGCCATCGACGACTTTGGCACCGGCTATTCATCACTGGCCTACCTCAAGCTGCTGCCAGTGGACCTGCTGAAAATCGACCGCTCTTTTGTCAAAGACATCGAAACCGACAAGAACGACGCCGCCATCTGCGCGTCGATTCTGGCGCTGGCGCACAGCCTGGGGCTGAAAGTGGTGGCCGAAGGGGTAGAAACCGCCGCCCAGCGCGATTTCTTGCACGCGCATCACTGCGACTATCTGCAAGGCTATCTGTTTGCCAAGCCAGAGCCGAGCGCGCAATGCCTGGCACGGCTCAGCCGGATGCAGCCCGCCGCGCAAGCGTAAACCCGGTGCAGGGAGGGCGGCTAGCGGTGACACACCCCGCGCCCGCATGGGCATCATAGCCGTGGCGGCCTGTCGGGTCGCTCAGACCCAGAATGAACTCATGCGCTTCAGCGCGGCGGGCGGCAGCCCTCATCTCGGCCTCGCTGGTGTCGGGCCGGCCATAGCACAGGTTGTCGCGCACCGAGCGATGTAGCAGCGAGGTATCCTGAGTGACTCGGGGCTGAGCGGCAAGCCTCGGGGTTCAGCCCGAGGTTCGAGCACTCAGGCCGGTACAGCCTGTGGTGCTACTTGGGTCGCCAGCGGTCGATTAGCTTGCGAAGTGCAGCAAGGCCAGCCGCATCAACCTTTGCCCACTGCGATTCCGTTAGGCGAATGGATCGTTGCTCCAGTTTCTCACCGGGGAATTTCAACGGCCTGCCAATTTGTTTTTTAGGTGGTTCCATGTGGCAATTATCTGTGATTCAAAAGAGCTTGCAAAGCCCATAGTTTTGTAATTCAATAGTATTTGTGAAAACGACCAAAACCCTCCAGCTTCGCATCAAGGACAAGCACGCTAAGGTGCTGTGTCAGATGGCGCGTGAGGTCAATCAGGTCTGGAACCACATCAACGAGGTATCGGCTAAGGCAGCCCGACCTTTCCACGGAAAATCCAAATATCTCTCCGGCTACGATCTACAAAAATGCACCGCAGGGTACAGCAAGTGCGACGATGTGAGTGTGGGCAGTGGCACGGTGCAACTGGTGTGCGTGGAATACGCTACGCGGCGTAAGCAGTTCAAGAAAACACGGCTCAACTGGCGGGTGTCCAATCCAAAATCGTCCAAGTATTCGCTGGGCTGGATACCGTTCAAAGGTGGTCACGCCAAATACAAGGCGGGGCAGATTCAATTTGCCGGTCACAAATTTAGCCTTTGGGACAGCTATGGACTGAGTAACTACGAACTACGGGCCGGTTCATTTAGCCAAGACACACGCGGACGTTGGTACTTCAATGTGGCTGTTGAAGTGAAGGTTTCTCCATCGGCAGGCACAGCCTCCATCGGTATCGACTTGGGTCTGAAAGAATGCGCCGTGGCTTCCGATGGCCAGCGCATTGAAGGCTGGTTTTATCAGTTGCGCGTAAAACCTCGCCCTGAAGGGCGAGGTTTTACGCGCAACTGATAAAATGCTATACAAAGCCATCACTCTGCCGTCTAGGCAAATGTACTGACGAGAAGGAATCACCATGCTGCACCGACTGAGCGTAGGCAACAAACTCAACACACTCCTCATTGCTGCGTTACTAGGGGTAATGACCATCAGTGGTCTAGCACTGTATTCCAAGTACCAGCGCATGCTAGAAGACCGCCGCGCCACCCTGCAAAACGCAGTACAGGTGGCGCTGGGCGTACTGGACTTCTACGACAAACAAGTCAAAGCGGGCACTCTGCCGCTGGCCGATGCCCAAGATGCCGCCAAACGGACGGTGGGCAACCTGCGCTACGCCGGCAAGGAATACTACAACCTATACGACATGCACCCGAGCATGGTCTGGCATCCCATCAAACCAGAGCTTAATGGTAAAGATTTATCCACCCTGAAAGACCCTAACGGTAAGCTGCTGGTGAAAGAAATGCGCGATGCCGTGGTGGCGAAAGGCAGCGGCTTTGTCGATTATCTGTGGCCTTTGCCAGGTAAGGACGAGCCCGTCCCCAAGTTGGCCTACGCCGAAGGCTTTGCCCCATGGGGCTGGTTTGTGGCCTCTGGACTATATCTGGATGACCTCAATGCCCAGTTCCGCCACGATGCGGGGGTGTTTCTGGGTCAGATTGTGCTGCTATCGGCCTTATTGGGCTGGCTGGTGCTGGCGATTAAATGGGCGTTGACCAAGCCTATCCGCGATTTGGTGCAGACCATGCAACAGGTGGGTGAGCGGCATGACCTGACCTGCCGTGCCGCAACCCGTAGCCAAGATGAAATTGGGACAGTGGGACGTACCTTTAACCAGTTACTCTCCAATATCCAGCAAACCTTCACCGACGTTTTGGGGGGCAGTGAACGGTTGGCCAGCCAAGCGACCGCCCTATCAGACCATGCCGACCAGCTAGCGGGTGCGTCAGCACAACAAAGCCAAGCCGTGAGTTCATCAGCAGCGGCGTTAGAGCAAATCAGCACTAGCATTGAGCAGGTCAGCGGCATGGTAGACCTGCTGGCGCACGAAGCCAATCAAGCACAACAACATACCCAACAGGGCGAACAGGCGGTGGGCATCTTGCTCTCCCACCTAGACCACGCCGACCACGTCCTCAGTCAAGAGGTCAATCAGCGTGCCCAGAACATGGCGGGTAGCATGGGTGAGATTACCCAGATGACAGGGCAAGTGCGTGATATTGCAGAGCAGACCAATCTACTCGCCCTCAATGCCGCGATTGAAGCCGCTCGAGCGGGTGAAGCGGGGCGCGGTTTTGCCGTGGTGGCGGATGAAGTCCGTAAGCTGGCAGAAAAATCAGCCTTATCTGCTGGCCAAATTGACACGCTGACTGCACGGTTGAGTGCCGCCAGCGAAGCGATGCATTTGGCCATTGCCAGTAGCCAAGTGGCCATGACGCACAGCCGCGAACAGGCCGCCGATGTGGCCAGCTTGCTGGGTCGCGCCAGCCAGAGTGCGAGTGGCACGCGTCAGCGTATTGGCGAAATCAATACCGCACTCACCGAACAAAATCAGTCCGTTCAATATATCTCGGGCGATATGCAGGTGATTGCCGGCCAAGGCGAAACCCAGCATACGGTGGCACACAATAGTGCAGGTGCTGCGCACGAACTAGAGGCCTTGGTGGTCGCATTGCGGAGCGCGATTGGGCGATTTAAGACCTAATCAGCAGGTTCAAAATGGGGGGCAATACCGAAACGGGTTTCATCCCACCGACTAGCGGGGCACACAGCCAGCCATGCTGGCTGGCCACTGCCGCCCATGTCAGTGGCAGGGAACCCTCATCCGCACCTCGGTGAGCGCAGGGACGTTCGTTATCAGGTGCAGGATCGTTTGGCGGGGATTTTTGAGTGCTGGGCGGAGGGCTCATCAGGGGAATGGATTAGACCATTAGCCGCAGGGGGATGTGACTGTCTACTGCAACGGCTTTGTTGCACAAACCCCTACTCAGCTTGAGTTTCCCCTTTACCCCAAGCGGACTTAGGCCACGCGGACCGTCACGGGCGTGCCGAGGTGGGTGACGCGATTAAGCAGTGCGGCACGCACTTGCAGCTCGGCCACCTGTCGGTGAAAGTCTCGCGCCATCACGCACTTCACCAAGCAGCTTGAAGCAATGCACCTTGGT
>ERZ650307.324-NODE-324-length-26726-cov-12.579131_pt1 | contig 26726 bp, 18 predicted proteins | sample MGYA00376243_ERZ650307 | MGnify/ENA primary metagenome ERZ650307 (study PRJEB26733, sample SAMN07839242) | wastewater metagenome | biome: urban; feature: artificial channel; material: waste water | place: USA: North Carolina | collected 2016-03-31 ... | reverse complement strand
CCAGTGACCCCAGCATTATGAGTGCTGTGCTCTAACCAACTGAGCTACATAGCCAAACCGAAGCGGCATTATCCATAGGCGGCAGAGAAGTGTCAAGCCCTGCCCGTTTTTTATAGTCCGCCGGAGCGGTCTTCCCGCCCAAAGCCAGGAAGCAGCGCGGTCAAGGGGAGATTGCGGCTAAAGCCTATCACCTTAAACAGTTCACCCATTTCAGCGGGACTCAGCAGCTTTTGTGCATAGGCGGCTTGGCGCAAGTAATCGGTGGATTGGGGGTCGCGGCGCGACAAGGCTTCTAGCAGCCCTGCATCCAACAAAAACGAGGCTTGCGCGGTGTAGCCCTCCAGTGCCCAGCCTGCATCGGTTGCCGCCTGCCAGATAGCGGAGAAATCGACGTGGGTGGTGATGTCCTGCAAGCCGGGCAGCCACAGTGGGTCATCGTGGCTATGGTGGCGGTAATGGCACATCAGCGTGCCTTCACTGCGTTCGGGATGGTAGTAGGTGGCCGCATCAAAGCCGTAGTCCACCAACAGCAACGCCCCCTTCTCCACTGCGTGCGCCAAGCTGGCGACAAAGGCCGCCGCCGTCGGCTGGATTTCTGTCAGGTAGTCATCGGGCCAACCCGCCGTGGGGAGGTGGGCGGCCGCTGCAAGGTCGGCCAAAGGACGCTCTGCCCAGACCAAGCCGGTGGCACTCAGGCCAACGCCCCGCTCCCACCACTGCCCCTGCGTCCATCGCACCAAGCGGCAGGGCATGGCATCCAAGACCTCGTTGCCCACCATGCAGCCGACAAACCCGCTGGGCAGGGTGGTGCACCAACTGACCCGAGACAACAGGTGTGGTGCACCCGCTTCTAGGGTTTCGCGCTGGCGGGCGGCTAAGTCGGGGGAGACCTCTAGGATGCGGTAATGCGTCGGAAGCTGTACTGCCTCCAGCGCCAGCAGCAGGTCACGCGCCAACGCCCCCGTGCCTGCGCCGACCTCCAGCACCTCACCCCCACCACAGGCCGCTAAGACCGTGGCGACGGTATTGGCCAGACTTTCGGCAAAGAGCGACCCCATTTCAGGTGCGGTCACAAAGTCACCTGCCGCACCAAATTTACGGCTGCCCGCGCTGTAATAGCCCCAACCTGGTTGATACAGTGCCGCATCCATATAACGGTCAAAAGGTAGCCATCCTCCTGCTGCCGTAATCTGGTCGGCAATCAGTGCCGCAAGGTGCTGGCTATGCGCCAGTTGGTCAGCAGAAGGGGCAGGTAGGGTGGACATGGGATGCCTTGGTTAAACAGGGAAAGAGGCGCGTATTGTCGGGAAATGTCTGGCACTTGCCAAGCCAAGTCCAGCGATGAGTAGTAAGTAGCAGAGCGAGCCGTTTACGCCCTCCCTTTTTTTGCCCAAAGCCCCCAAAATTCCATCCAAGTCGGCGGGAGGCGATTTTGACGGGGCTCGGCCATAAATTTTATGGGCGAGGTCAGCCTGCTGGTGCGGTGGCGTTTGGCGGCTTGCTCAAAGCCGGGCACGGCACGGGGCACAATGTCGCGCCATTTGTTGCGCTGGAATGGGGGGCGTAAGCCTACGGCACCACGCGCGACATCAAGCGGCTGACCCCCACGGCGTGCTGAATCCTGACGCAATCATTACCCAACCCCCACCTGCACTTGGCACGCCTCAAAGCCATACCGGCCACTGCCGTGCCGCTTGCCCAACACCTGCCGCCCAATTTTGCTGGCAAGTGCGTATCTCTCCGTAAACGCCCTCCAAAACACGCACCCCGCAGCGGCAAAAGTCGCTGTGGCAGGTGCGCTACGCACGAGGCGTATCCACAGCGAGGAATCGCCCACATTTTGTTAAACTACCGGCACTTTTCACGCACATGGGCTTTTGCCCTGCTGGATGTCCTGATGTTTTCCTTCCGTCTCACGCCCTTGGCCGCCGCGCTATTGGTTTTTACGGCACACGCCGACCCCATCGAACCCCTTACGCCGCGTGCGGGGCAGCTAGAGGTCAACGCTGACCGCCTATCGGGCATCGGGTCAGACACCGTCCACGCCGAAGGCAGTGTGGTGGCCACCCGTGACCAGCAGCGGGTCGAGGCGGATTGGCTAGATTATTTTGCCGACAAGCAGCGGGTTAAAGCGGGGCAACGGGTGCGGATGCAGCGGGATAACGACACCCTAACCGGCACCACCCTCGACTACGACCTCAGGCAAGAAACCGGCACGCTCAACGCTGCCAGCTTGCGTCATCCGCCCTCCCCCCGCACGACCTCACAAGACCCCGACGACCTGCCGTTTGACAGCTTTTCACGCCGCCGTGTGGACATCAACAGCACTGGTTATCGGGTGACGGGGGAACGCATCGACATGCAGGGTAAGGGGCAATACCAGCTCAGTGGTTCGCAGTTCACCACCTGCGAGCCGCTGAAGGACGACTGGTTTATCAAGTCCCAAGACCTGACACTCGACAATCTGCGTAACGAAGGCGTAGCACGTCATGCCACCCTCGAATTTATGGGCGTGCCGCTGCTGTATTCGCCGTGGCTGGATTTTCCGCTGCACGGCAAACGCAAAAGCGGGCTGCTGGCTCCCACCGTCAAGGTCAACAGCAAAAGCGGCTTCGAGCTGCTGCAGCCGTATTACTTCAACCTTGCACCGAACTACGATGCCACGCTCACCCCACATCTGATTAGCCGCCGTGGCCTCATGGTAGGCGGCGAATTCCGCTACTTGCAGCCGACGTACAACGGGCGTATGGCCGGTGAAGTGCTGCCGAACGACAACCAGCGTCATGGCGATACCCGCTATTTGCTGGACATGAGTCACCTGCAACAGGTTTCTCCCACCATTGGGGCGGGTTACACCCTGCGCTACGCCTCGGATACCGATTTTTTCCGTGACTTTGGTAACCGCACCACCATCGCGGATAACAACAACCTGCTGCGGGATGGCTGGGTCAGTTGGAATTCGCCGCTGGGGCAGCTCACTGCCCGCGCCCAACGCTACCAAACCATGCAGGACACCAGAGCCTTGGTGGATGAGCCGTATGCCCGTTTGCCCCAGCTCACATGGCAAGCAGCACGCGCCCTGCCCTACGGCTTGCAAGCCCAAGCTGGGGCGGAGTTTGTCCAGTTTTCTCATGCACGGCAGGTCACGGCAGCGGGGCTGATAACCCGCCAAGAAGGCAAGCGGCTGATTTTTAACCCCAGCCTGTCTTTGCCGCTGACCAGTAGTTATGGCTTTTTCACCCCCAAGCTGGGGCTGCATTACACCGAATACGACCTCAACGGCGGGTTTGGCGATGGCACCGCGCTATCCGGTCGGCAAAGCCGTGTGCTGCCGCTGGCCAGCGTGGATACAGGGCTGATGTTTGAGCGCGATACCCAGTGGTTTGGGCGCAACCTGACCCATACCTTAGAGCCACGGGCTTACTACGTTTATATCCCCTACAAAGACCAGTCCAAGCTGCCCAACTTTGATTCGGCCCGCTACGATGTCAACTTTGCCCAGCTGTTTACCGAAAACCAATTTGCTGGCGGCGACCGTATCAATAACGCCAACCAAATCACGGCGGCGTTAACCTCGCGCTTTATTGATGCCGAAACCGGCATGGAACGCCTACGTTTGGCAGTCGGGCAACGCTATTATTTTGCTGATTCCAAAGTGACGCTGACCCCATATGACACCCTCCGCACCAAAACGCTTTCTGACTTTTTGGCTTCGGTCGGGGGGCAGGTGAACCGCAGCACATGGCTGGATTCGCTGTATCAATTCAATACCGAACTCAATAAAACCGAGCGTTACCAGATGGGGGTGCGCTATGCCCCACAAACCGGCCATGCGGCCAGCCTCCGCTATCGTTACCAGCGCGATACCGAAGTCGCCGGTGCCTTGCTGCGCGGCCCTTCCCGCCAAATCGACATTGCCGGTCAGTGGCCGATTCAGAAAAACTGGTATGTCGTGGGGCGGCAAAACTATTCGCTCACCAGCCGACAAACGCTAGAAAGCCTGCTGGGCGTAGAATACAACGCCGGTTGCTGGGCTTTGCGGGTGGTGGGGCAACGCTATATCAAGGATTTGACTTCATCTAACACCACGTTTTATGTGCAGCTAGAGCTGAATGGACTGGGCGGCATTGGCAGCAATCCGCTTGAAACCCTGCGCCAAAGCATTCCTGGGTACAGCAAAATAAATGACCTACCGCAGTAGCGGGCGATTTGCCCTTATTCAAAGAGACCTCTCCCCGACGGGAAACGGTTTGAGACCACGTTAAGAAGGTACGTAGATGAAAAAATTGCTTTTAACCGCCCTGCTGACCAGCCTTGCCCTGCCTGCCTTGCCGGTGGGTGCAGCGGTGCGTGAAGTAGACCGTATCGTGGCGGTGGTGAATAAAAACGTCATTACCGAGCAAGGGCTCAACGCCCGTGTTGCCGAAGCCGAGGCCACACTGAAACGGCAAAAAGTCCCCCTGCCCCCGCGTGACCTGCTGCGTCAGCAGGTGTTTGAGCAAATGATTAACGAGGAAGCTCAGCTGCAATACGCCGAGCAAACCGGCTTGCGCCTTGACGAAGCCGACCTTGACCGCACCATTGAGCGCATCGCACAGGGCAACAAGCTGTCGGTTGCCGAGTTCAAAAAGCACCTTGCCGCCGATGGCGTGCCCTTTGCCCGCTTCCGTGACCAAATTCGCCGCGAAGTCTTGATTGAGCGGGTACGCGAGCGTGAAGTGGACAACAAAATCCAAGTCAGCGACATCGAAGTCGACTTGTTCCTCAAAAGCGCGGTCAATGCCAACCGTGATGAATACAAGCTGGCGCACATCCTAATTTCCTTGCCCGAGCAAGCCAGCCCACAGGTGCTGGAGCTGCGCGGTCGCCGTGCCGAAGAAGCCCTGCAAAAGCTCAAGGGCGGCGCACCGTTTGCCCAAATCGCCGCCAGCTATTCTGATTCCCGCGACAACCTCACCGGCGGCGCACTCGGCTGGCGCGGCGCAAGCCAGATGCCGGCTGACTTTGTCGGTGTGCTGCGCGAGCTCAAGCCGGGGCAAATCTCCCCCATTTTGCGTTCCAGTGCAGGGCTGCATATTTTGCGGCTAGAAGACAAGCGCACCCGTGGCGCGGCACAACTGGTGGAGCAAACCCAAGCCCGTCATATCTTGATTAAAACCAACGAAGCCATCAGCGAAGCCGATGCCAAGCACCGCATCGACCAAATCCGCGACCGGCTACAAAACGGCATGAAGTTCGAAGAAGCCGCGCGGCTGTATTCGGAAGATGCCAGTGCCAACCGTGGTGGGGATTTGGGCTGGATTTCCCCTAGCGATACCGTGCCAGAATTTGAACGCGCCATGCGGGCGTTGTCACCTAAAACCGTCTCCGCCCCTGTCCGCAGCCCCTTTGGTTGGCACTTAATCGAAGTCACCGGTAAACGTACCGAGGACATTGGCCAAGACCAAGATCGCCAAGCCATTAAACGCGAGCTGCGCACCCGCAAAATCGAGCAACAAACCCAAGACTGGACGCGCCAGCAACGCGATGCCGCCCACGTTGATCTACGCCTAAACGACAAATGACCCAGCCCATTATTGCCCTGACAGCGGGAGAACCCGCTGGGATTGGTGCGGATTTGGTGGCGAACCTTGCTGCCCTGCCGCCCCGCCTTGATGCCCGCATCGTGGTGGTTGCCGACCCTGACCTGCTCCGTGCCCGCGCCCACCAACTGGAGCTGACCGCGCATTTTTCGTTGTTTAACCCCGACGCGCCGCCGCCTGAGCAGGGTATCGAAGTGCTGCCGATTCCGCTGGTCACCCCTGTCACCGCTGGGGTGCTCAATCCCGCCAACGCCCCCTATGTATTGGCGACCTTGGATACGGCGATTGATGGGTGTTTAACCGGACGGTTTGCCGCGATGGTGACGGCACCGGTGCATAAAGGGGTGATTAACGAGGCCGGCATTCCCTTTTCGGGACATACCGAATACCTTGCTGACCGCACCGATGCCTTGCATGTGGTGATGATGTTGGTGGGTGGTGGGATGCGGGTGGCCTTGGCGACCACGCATCTGCCGCTGGCCAAAGTGCCTGCCGCCATTACGCCGACGCTGCTAAACCAAGTGCTACGGATTTTGCACACCGACTTGGTGCGCAAATTTGGCATTGCCGAGCCGCATATTGTGGTGGCGGGACTGAACCCCCACGCCGGTGAAGGCGGCCACATGGGGCATGAAGAGCGCGACATCATTACCCCGACACTCGACAAGCTGCGGGCGGATGGCATGGTGCTGACCGGCCCCTTGCCCGCCGACACCCTGTTTAGCCCCAGCCGCTTGCAGGGCGTAGATGCCGTGTTGGCCATGTACCATGACCAAGGTCTGCCGGTACTGAAATACGCCAGCTTTGGGCAGGGCGTGAACATCACCCTCGGGCTGCCGATTATTCGCACCTCGGTAGACCACGGCACCGCCCTAGAACGTGCTGGCACGGGCGACATCCACACCGGCAGCCTGTCTGCCGCGCTAGAGGTCGCCATTAGCTTGGCGCATCACCACCAGCCGTAAATAGGTTCTCAGAACCTGTTTAAAAGTCTTTTTAAACGCAGCGGCTTGGTCGGACTAAAACCCTGCCGCTCGTAGCAGCGGGGCTTGGCCGTGATTCCCCTCCCGTGGAGGGGTGCCCCGCAGGGGTGGGGTGGTTGCTTTTGACTTTTGGGTTTGGCTTTTGACTCTGGCGGTCTCGCCAGCGACCACCCCGTCCGGCGGAGGGGAATAAAAACCAAACCCCAGCGGCCACCAGCGGCGGGGCATCCTGTTTTTGAGCATGTCAACCCAAGCTCACCCACGTCTCGCAGGCCGTAAACAGGCTCTAACGCCTCGCCCGCCCAATAACCTTGTTTCAGAACACGTTTTTGCAGCACAGCAATTGGGCTAAAATAGCTTAATTACCGCCAGTTTTGCCTTGGGATGCCCTTGCCAGCCCTGTCTGTTGCAAGGGTTTCTGCTTTTTGCCGCCCGTTTTTGGGTGGCCATGCCGCCGCGTCGTGCCCCCCAAACCGACCTACGCCGCATGGCTTTACCGCAAGGCTTTGCACAGGCTAGACCCCCCAACATAGGGATGAAAAGATGACTGCCTCCACCCCCCGTTTGCGCGAAATCCCCTACAACTACACTTCGTTTTCTGACCGCGAAATTATCTGCCGCGTGTTGGGCGAAGACATGTGGCAACTGCTTAACGACCTCCGTGCCGAACGCCGCACCGGTCGCTCCGCCCGTATGTTGTTTGAAGTGCTGGGCGATATGTGGGTGGTGCAGCGCAACCCCTATTTGCAAGATGACTTGCTCGACAACCCCAAACGCCTCGCGCTGCTGGTGGATGCCATGCACCACCGCTTGGCCGACATGGGGCAGCGGCGGGGCGATAACGACCGCGTCGCCACCCTACTGGCCGCCGCAGGGGAAGCCGTCGATGCCTTTGCCCAAAGCTTTAGCGATACCGCCGCGCTCCGCCAGCAAACCCAACGCCGCTTTGCCGCCATTACCCGCAAAGACAACGTCGCTTTTGACGGCTTGGCACGGGTGGCGCACGTCACCGATGCCACCGACTGGCGCGTGGAATATCCCTTTGTGGTGCTCTACCCCGACACCGAAGCCGAAATCGCCCCGATGGTCAAAGCCTGTATTGAGCTGGGGCTGACGGTGATTCCGCGTGGGGGTGGCACCGGCTATACCGGCGGTGCCGTACCGCTGTCACCGCGCTCGGCAGTGATTAACACCGAAAAGCTCGACCGCCACAACGGGGTCGAATACATCGAATTGCCCGGACTAGAAGGCAAGCACGCCACCATCCAATGCGGAGCAGGGGTGGTAACGGCGCGCGTCTCCGAAGCGGCCAGTGCCGCAGGGCGGGTGTTTGCGGTGGACCCCACTTCAGCCGAAGCCTCGTGCATTGGCGGCAACGTGGCGATGAACGCCGGCGGCAAAAAAGCCGTGCTCTGGGGAACGGCGCTCGACAACCTCGCCAGCTGGAAGATGGTTGACCCTGACGGCAATTGGCTGTTTATCGAACGGGTGGGGCACAACTACGGCAAGATTCACGATGTCGAGATGGCGCAATTCCGCATCCGCCGCTATCAGCCCGACGGCCAAACGCTGGTCAGCGAAGAAATGCTCAACATCCCTGGCGCGTCCTTCCGCAAGGTTGGGCTGGGCAAAGACGTGACCGACAAGTTCTTGTCGGGGCTACCCGGCGTGCAAAAAGAAGGCACCGACGGGATGATTACCAGTGCCCGCTTTGTCTTGCACCGGATGCCTGCGCATATCCGTACCGTGTGTTTGGAATTCTTTGGCACGGTCGCCGAAGCCACCCCCGCCATCGTCGAAATCACCGACTATTTCAAAGCCGGTGGCGCAGGGCTGGCCGCAGGGGTGCAACTGGCAGGGCTGGAGCACCTCGATTGGCGGTATGTTCGCGCCGTGGGCTATGCCACCAAAGCCAAGTCCAAAGGCCGCCCCAAGATGGTGTTGATTGCCGATATTGTCTCGGACGATGAGAACGCCGTTGCCGCTGCTGCCAGCCATGTGGTGCGGGTGGCCAATGCACGGGTCGGCGAAGGGTTTATCGCTGTCACCCCCGATGCCCGCAAAAAATTCTGGCTCGACCGCAGCCGCACCGCCGCCATTTCCAAGCACACCAACGCCTTTAAAATCAACGAAGACGTGGTGATTCCCCTGCCGCGTTTGGGCGACTACTCCGACGGTATCGAACGCATCAATATTGAGCTGTCGATTGCCAACAAGCTACGCCTGACCACCCAACTGACCGAGTTCTTCCACGGGCGGCTGCCGGTCGATACGCTGGGCAGTGCGGTCACCGCTGATGAATTGGTGGGCGACCGCCGCGAAGCCGCGCTGAGTTATATCGAAGCCGTGCGTGAACGTTGGCAGTGGATTTTTGACCACCTCGATGCCCCGTTTAGCGACTACACCGCCCGCTATCCCCACGCCCCGCTAGAAGCCCACGCCGTGCCTGCGGGCAGCGCGGTGTTTATTGCCCTGCGTGATTTTGCCCTGCGGGTGTCGTGGAAGCGGGAGCTGCTAGACGACTTGGAGACCCTGTTCTCCGGCAAAACCGATGTCACCATTCGCACCGCCGTGGCCGGCATTCACCAACAAGTGCTGCGGGGACGGGTGTTTGTCGCCCTGCACATGCACGCGGGCGATGGCAACGTTCACACCAATATTCCGGTCAATTCCAGCGACTACGACATGTTGCAAACCGCCCACAAAGCGGTGGAGCGGATTATGGAATTGTCACGCGGGCTGAATGGCGTGATTTCGGGCGAGCACGGCATCGGCATCACCAAGCTGGCGTTTTTGCACCCCGACGAGATTGCCCCCTTTGTGGCCTACAAAGCCAAAGTCGACCCGCACGGGCACTTTAACCAAGGCAAGCTGCTGCCCGGAGCCGACCTCCGCAATGCGTATACCCCCAGCTTTGAGCTGATGGGCACAGAAAGCCTGATTTTGGAGCAATCCGAGCTGGGCGAGATTTCGGATTCGATCAAAGACTGCTTGCGCTGCGGCAAGTGCAAACCGGTGTGCTCGACCCACGTTCCCCGCGCCAATTTGCTGTATTCGCCCCGCAATAAAATCCTCGGCGTGGGGCTGCTGACCGAGGCGTTTTTATACGAGGAACAAACCCGACGCGGGGTCAGCCTCAAGCACTTTGACGAACTGTCGGATGTGGCCGACCACTGCACGGTCTGCCACAAGTGCGTCAGCCCTTGCCCCGTCAAAATCGACTTTGGCGATGTGTCGGTGGCCATGCGGAATTTCCTGCGCAAGGCGGGCAAAAAGAAGTTCAACCCAGGCACAGCGGCCGCCATGTTGTTCCTCAACGCCAAAGACCCCGCCACCATCAAAGCCATCCGCTTTGGCATGATTGGGCTGGGCTACAAGGCGCAACGTTTCGGCTACAACTTGATGCAAAAGCTGGGGATGACCCGCGCCCAAACCAGCCAACCCCCTGCGACCGTGGGCACACCAGCGGTCAAGGCACAGGTCATTCACTTCTTTAACAAACCCATGCCGGGCAACCTGCCGAAAAAAACCAGCCGCGCCTTGTTGGACATCGAAGACCCCAATATTGTGCCGGTGATTCGCGACCCGAAAAAAACCCAAGAAACCGACGAAGCGGTGTTTTACTTCCCCGGCTGTGGGTCAGAACGGCTGTTTGGCCAAGTGGGCTTGGCAACCCAAGCCATGCTGTATCACGCAGGGGTGCAAACCGTGTTGCCGCCTGGCTATTTGTGCTGCGGCTATCCGCAAAACGCCACCGGCAATGCCGACAAGGGTCAGGCCATCACCACCGAAAACCGTGTGCTGTTCCACCGCGTGGCCAATACGCTGAACTACCTCGACATTAAGACCGTGGTGGTGTCGTGCGGGACGTGTATGGACCAACTGCAAAAGTACGCGTTCGAGCAGATTTTCCCCGGCTGCCGTATTTTGGACATCCACGAATTTTTGCTGGAGAAGGGCATTAAGCTGGATGGGGTGCAAGGCACGCGCTACATGTACCACGACCCTTGCCACTCGCCGATGAAGACCTATCAGCCGATGAAAGTGGTCAACGAACTGATGGGCAGCGAGGTCAAGTTGTCTGACCGCTGCTGTGGTGAATCCGGCACGCTGGCCGTCACCCGCCCCGATGTCTCGACCCAAGTCCGCTTCCGCAAAGAAGAGGAAATCCGCAAAGTGGCCGGCCAACTGCGTGAGGAAAGCCCAGACAGTGCGGTGAAAATCCTCACCTCTTGCCCGTCCTGCTTGCAGGGCTTGTCGCGCTACAACAACGATGCAGACACCCAAGCCGACTATATTGTGATTGAAATGGCGAAGACAATTCTGGGCGAAACATGGTTAGAGGACTATGTCAGCCATGCACGGAATGGGGGGATTGAGCGGGTGCTGCTGTAACAGTCTATTTTGCTGGGTCATGAAACGAGTCGCACCCTGTGCGGCTCGTTTTTTATGTAGCAGGCAACAGCGTGGCCAGGTCGACGTGAAAGGCGCGGTGAGACGGCGAGAGGGTGGGCAGGCTCATGGTCGGTGGCTTTCTGGGGCAGCGGGGGCGGTCGGGCGGCGGCGTTGGAGCTGCTCATGCAGTGACTGCGCCGCAGGAATAAGCGGGGTGCGGTGCGCTGTCCAGCCGCCCTGACGGCGGGGGGTGAGCCGCCGAAAACGGGTGGCGCACCAGCTAAACAGCCGATAGCCAACCGGATGCCCATACACCGCCGCCCACAGTCGCCATACCCATGCCGTGGTCAACCGGTAGCTCGCCCCTTGGCCTTGCAGGGGATGGGGTGGCGTGTCGCTGGGCGGGCGGGCGACCTCTTGCCGCAGCCGAATCAGCAGGTCGGGGATGGGGATGTTGACCGGACACACGTCGCTGCACGCGCCGCAAAGGGTGGAGGCGGTGGGCAGGTCACGGGTGGCTTCCAGCCCTAGCATATGGGGCGAAATAATTTCGCCAATCGGGCCTGGATACACCGTGCCATAAGCATGGCCGCCAATCCGGCGATACACCGGACAGTGGTTCATGCACGCCCCGCAGCGGATGCACTGCAAGGTTTGGCGGAGCTGTTCATCGGCATAGGCTTGTGAGCGGCCATTATCCAGCAGCACCAGATGCACCTCTCGCGGGCCATCTTTTTCGTCGGGCTGGCGCGGGGCGGAAATCAGGTTGAAGTAGGTGGTGATGGCTTGCCCCGTGGCCGAGCGCGGCAAAATGGCATACAGCGGCACGATATCGGTGAGCTTCTCGACCACTTTTTCGATGCCGGTAATGGCAATGTGCAGGTCGGGGAGGGTGGTACACATCCGCCCGTTGCCTTCGTTTTCGACCAAACACAGCGTGCCGGTTTCTGCCACGGCAAAGTTCACCCCAGAGATGCCCACATCGGCTTGGCGGTAGTGTTCACGCAGGGCATTGCGCCCCAACTGAATCAGGGCATCGACATCCTCGGTGTAGGGGGCGTGGGGGATGTGCTGGTGAAACAGCGCGGCAATGTCGGCTTTGGTTTTGTGGATGGCCGGCATGATGATGTGGCTGGGCTTTTCACCCGCCAACTGGACGATGTATTCGCCCATATCGCTTTCAATCGCTGTCACGCCACGGGCTTCGAGATAGGCGTTCAGCTCAATTTCTTCGCTGACCATCGACTTACCTTTGACTGCCAGCCTGCCTTTGCGGGCGGCAATCAAGCCGTGAATCAGGGCATTGGCTTCGTCTGGCGTTTCGGCCCAATGGACGTGGATGCCATTGGCGGTGAGCTGGGTTTCGAGCTGCACCAGTAAATCCGGCAGCTTGGCCAAGCACCGACGGCGCACGGCTTCGCTTAGGCGGCGCAGTTCAGCAAAGCCTTCTGGGTCGGGGAACTGACTGGCGCGTTTGGCCTGCAAAAAATCCATCGCCCCGCCAAAACTCTGGCGCAAGTCGGGGTTGTTGACCGCTGCGTGGGACTGGGCTTTAAACGACGGCGTGGGGTGGCGGGTCAGGGCGTGGGTGCTCATGGCTGCACCTCCAGCGTGGCGGGGTCAAGGTCATCGGGCAGCAGCACCAACACCACCAGCTCTCGCGGGCCATGTGCCCCATAGGCCAGCGTTTGTTGGATGTCGGCGGTTTTGGACGGCCCCGAAATCAGCAGGCTATTGGTCGGCAAACCCTGCGCCCAGCCCTCTGCGGTCATGGCGTGGTAGTGGTTTTCATACAGACGGCTGGCCTCAAACAGCACCAGATGGATGGGCGGGACAAGGCTCATGCTGCGGGGTTCTTCCGCATCGGGCCACAGCACCAACGCGCCGGTATCGGCAATGCCGGCCCGACTGCCGGTAAACGCGGCGGCCACGCCGTTGAAGAGCTGGTCTTTCCACGCCTCAATCGGCTGGTCAAAGGTCAGCAACTGCGGCGCGGTATCCAACTGGCTCAGAGCGACCACGGCCCGTTCCCCGTGCGGGGTACGCGGTGCCAGCAGCACCGAGCCGATGTTTTTGTCTCGCACAATTCTGGCCAGCAGCGTCGGCCAGCCGTGGGCGTGGGTATAGTGCAGCTCGGTATGGACGGCACGCATCATCCGGCTAAATTGGCGCAGCCGGTCTGGCAAGGTGGTGGGGGGCGTGTGCTGGGCGTAATAGCCCGCCACATCGGGTTCAACCGGCGGCTGCACCGGTGCGGCGCGGAGCTTGGCCAAAATGCGGTCACGGGCGGTTTTCATGCTTGGCCTCCGGTACGGTGCAGCAAAAAGCTGGCGAGGTGCTGCCCTGCGAACGGCTGCGTGCCACAGCCCAGCTTGCCATTGATATTCATCAGACAGCCGGCATCGGCGGTGACAAAGGTGGTCGCGCCGCTGGCCTGCAAGGCGGCGGCTTTGTCGCTGACCATCGCCCCTGAAATATCGGGATGGCGCAGGGCAAACGCGCCGCCAAAGCCGCAGCATTCGGCTTCACGCGCGGGCGAAACGCGGGTCACGTTGTCGAGCTGTTCGACTAAGGCCTCGCTGGCAAGATAGGTGCCCATTTCACGCCGTGCCGAGCACGAGGTATGCACGGCCACTTGGGTGGGGTCGCCGTGGTCGTGCCGTGCAAACTGCAACACATTGAGCAGAAAGTCGGCAAATTCGACCACCCGCCCTGCAACGGCCACCGCTTGGGCGTGGTCGGGCGTATCGGCAAACAGGGTCGGCCAGTGGCGGTGCATCATCCCCGCGCACGAGCCAGACGGCACCACAATCGGCCACGGCTGCGGAAACAGGCCGAGCTGCGCCCGCGCCACGCTGCGGGCTTCGGCGGGTTGACCGCTGGTGTAGGCGGGTTGACCACAGCAGCTTTGCCCTTGCGGAAAATGCACCCGCAGCCCTTCGCGCTCTAGCAGGGTGATGGCATCGAGTCCGGCTTCGGGCAAAAACAAATCCAGTAGGCAAGTACCAAAAAAATACACGTCGGTGGGACGTGAAGGTGAGGCGATGGGGGGCATGACGCGCTCCGGTGGGCTAATTGGTCTGACCAATATTTGGGTGGTGATTTAGACTGTAAAAGCAAGCTGCACCGCCTGTCAACAAAAGTGATGTGTGCCGATTTTTTGGGGGCGAGTCTGGCGCGAAAAAGGGCGAGGATGCTATTATTGGTCTGACCAATTTAAGCGGAGGCCATATGGTGACACTTTCCCCCGTCGGGGCACAGGGCAAGCCCCCCAAGCGGGCTGAGGTGATTGTGCATCAGCTCGAAGCCCTGATTCTGGAGGGCGCACTCAAGGCGGGTGACCGTTTGCCGTCAGAGCGGGCTCTGGTGGCGCAGCTTGGGGTGTCGCGTGCCTCGCTGCGGGAGGCGATTCAGCAGTTGGCGGCGCGGGGCTTGTTGGTCAGCCAGCAGGGCGGCGGGACGTATGTCACCAACCGGCTAGAGGCGGTGTTCTCTGACCCGTGGCAACCACTGCTGTCGGCGCACCCACATGTTCGCCGCGATGTGCTGGAGTTTCGGCGCACCCTAGAAGGCGCGATGGCGGAATGCGCTGCCCAGCGTGCCACCGAAGCCGACCGTGCGCGGCTGGCGGTATTATTGGCCGAGCTGGAAACCGCCTTTGCGGGGGAGGATTTGCTCGCCCTGTCTCGCACCGACGTGGCTTTTCACCAAGCGATTGCCGAAGCCGCGCACAACGTGTTGTTTGCCCATTTGTCGGCCAGCTTGTTGACCATGCTCAAAGTCCATGTGCGGGACAATATCGCCAATCTATTTGCCGTCGCGCCGGTATCGGCACAGTTGCTGGCACAGCACCGTGCCATTTGGCGGGCGATTCAGGCGCGTGACCCTGCGGCTGCACGGGCAGCCGCCGAGGCGCATATTGATTTTGTCGATGACACGCTGAATGCGATGCAGGCAAAGCAGGGGCGGGGGGGTGTCTGCTGGAGCGGTGGGCGATGCAGCGAAATAAGCGGCAAGGCGCAGAAAGGGGCGGGGCGTGAGTCCGCTCATGTCGCGCTGGAAAAATAGCGTGCAGCGGCAGGCTTTTCCCTGCTTCGCGCCCATAAAAAAACGCCACCGGCGGCAAGCGCAGTGGCGTTTTTTTGGATGGCAATGCGGTAAGGTGGGGCTTACTGGGCAGCGGCAATCAGGGTTTGCAGCTCACCAGACTGGAACATCTCGGTCATGATGTCTGCGCCGCCGATAAATTCACCCTTGATATAGAGCTGGGGGATGGTGGGCCAGCTGGCGTATTCCTTGATGCCTTGGCGAATGTCAGCATCTTGCAGCACGTCTACAGTGACAATTTTGGCCGCGTCGCAGGCTTTGAGAATTTGCACCGCTTTGGCAGAAAAGCCGCACTGGGGGAATTGTGCCGAGCCCTTCATATACAGCACAACAGGGTTTTCGGTAACTTGCTGGCGGATGGTGTCTTGGGCGGAAGCGGTCATGGGGCGTGTCCTCATAATAGTTGACTAATTTAATGGGATGTTACTGCCGACTGCCTCGGTGGGTCAATCTGCCGATAGGGGTAGGTCATCTAGCGGTGCAAAAAATAGGGACAGAGGCTTGACGTGTTCTGAAAACCTCAGTATTATGCGCCTCTCTGTTCCCTGATAGCTCAGTCGGTAGAGCGACGGACTGTTAATCCGCAGGTCCCTGGTTCGAGCCCAGGTCGGGGAGCCAACAGAATTAAGCAAAAAGCCCAACTCACAAGGTTGGGCTTTTTGTCGTCTGGGGTTGGGGTGGACAACTGGGAACGATGGCTGGTTAAGCCCTCCGCAACAAACGGGTTGGGCTCGCCTTAAAATCTCCCTACGCATCAAATTTGGCAGGGCACAGCACCGAACAGCCCCCTCTTTGCCATCAAAGCGGTATTTGAGCCGCCAATACTTTGAGCCGTTTGGATTGACCAAGAGAAACAGCCCACGCCCATCGGGCTTTTTGCTGGGCTTGGCTTCGGGGGGGTAGTTTTTTACAGCAAGGGCGGTGAGGGGTATTTATGGATACTTTTTCCATCTAACTGAATGTACCCCCAAATGTACCCCTTGATTGCGCTGGATACAATCGGAACGTATTAGAACCCACAGGCAACAAAAAACCCCACGAACCGAGGTTCTATGGGGCTTTGCGTGAAGCTTTCGGTACGGGCTGAAAGGCTTCGGAATGGGGGTTGGTGCCCAGGGTCGGACTCGAACCGACACACCTTGCGGCGGGGGATTTTGAGTCCCCTGCGTCTACCGATTTCGCCACCTGGGCAGGTGTGCATCGCGGTGTGCTGCGATACAAGACAGGGCGCAATCATAACGACGATCGACTGGGCTGTAAACCCCCTACGCCTGTTTTTTCAACATTTACACAAAAAACGCGGGGTCGGTACGTGCCCACAGGGCACGGGGCACGGTCGGTGCAGAAATTCCCTTTCTTTAGGATGTAGAGACTGGCAAGCTTTCCATCCTTCTCGACTCGCCGCCAGAGCCTCTTATGTCGCCTCGCCTTGCTTCTATTCTCTTTGCCGCCGGTTTGGGGTTTGTTGCCCCACTGTGTATTGCTGCGCCACAGACTGACCCCGCGCCGACGGTGCGTTTGGTGTTGGTGGGGGATGTCATGCTGGATGATGGGCCAGGCAAAACCATCGCTAGCGGGCGCAATCCCTTTGCGCCGTTTGCGGCGGCCTTGGCCGATGCAGATTTTACGATAGGCAACCTAGAGTGCCCGATTGCCACGACAGGGCAGGCACTGGACAGCAAAATCTACACCTTCCGCGCCCACCCCCGCGTTTTGCCGCTGCTCAAGCAGCACTTTACCGCGCTGGCGGTGGCTAACAACCACTCGGGCGATTACGGTAAAGCGGCGTTTACCGAAACCCTTGACCTGCTCAAACAAAGCAGCATCCCCTACTTTGGCGGCGGGCGCACGCTGGCCGAGGCACACCAGCCCTTGTGGTTGAACCGCAAGGGCATTCGGGTGGCGGTGCTGAGCTACAACGAGTTTAAGCCCCGTTCATTCGAGGCCACTGCCACCCAAGCAGGCATTGCGTGGAGCGAAGACAGCCAAGTGGTGCAGGATATTCGGGCGGCGCGGGCAGCAGGGGCGGATGTGGTTTTGCCATTTATGCACTGGGGCTGGGAGCGTGAAACCTCGCCCACCGCCCGTCAACGCGACTTGGCGCGAAAGATGATTGATGCCGGTGCCGATGCCGTGATTGGCGGGCATCCTCATGTCACCCAAGGTGCAGAAACCTACAAGGGCAAGCCGATTGTGTATAGCTTGGGCAATTTTGTGTTTGATGGCTTTGACAAGCCCGCCGAGAAACGCGGCTGGCTGCTACGCATGACCTTGAACAAACACGGCGTGGTGCAGTGGGATACGCTGGCGGCGGATATGGATGCCGAGGGTACACCCCATCCGGTGAACGTCCCCAGCCCCTGCGGCAAAGCGGGCGATGCCGAAGTGCGTGCGTGTTTGCCATCAACAACTCCCCTCTGATTGGCTATGCCAATTCTGAACAGCCAGAGTGAATTTGGCAGGTCAACACCAAGCCATCTTGGCTCACTGCAAACGGTGAGGCCGACCATGTTCACTTGTTGCTGTCGCTCAATCCAAAAGTCGCGCCGTCGGTGTTCGTCAACAACCTAAAAACGGTCAGCAGTCGCTTAATTCGCAAGAATTTTGGCGAAGAACTCGCAAAGGTGTACGGGAAAAAGCCGGTGTTCTGGAGTCGCAGCTATAGCATTACTTAGCTGCGGCGGTGCGCCAGTCTCGGTCATTCAGCAGTACATCGAGCAACAAGCCGCACCGCATTGACGGCTACGCCGTCGCGCCTTTCACCACCAGCCAAGCCCATTCGCTGCGCTCAGGGGTAAGGGCTATAGGCGCAAAGTCCGGTAGATAGGGTATCTGGCTAGCATCACGATTGGTTCGTTAGCCGTTGCTTTTTTAACACGCAAAACCGACGGGGAGCTTCCTGCGAAGTAATGCTCCCCAGCCGCCTACCCCACCATCCGCCAGCGCAGCGTCTCGCCCGCCCGCAGCGGAATCAGCGGGGAATCCAGATACGGCAAGCTATCCGGCACAATCCACGTTTCTTTTTTCAGCGTCACGGTGCCGGTATTGCGCGGCAAGCCATAGAACGCTGCGCCGTGAATACTGGCAAAGCCCTCCAGCTTATCCAACGCGCCCACACTGTCGAAAGCCTCGGCGTACAGCTCAAGTGCGGCAAAGGCGGTATACATCCCCGCGCAGCCACAGGCCGCTTCTTTAGTGTGCTGGGCATGGGGTGCGCTGTCCGTGCCAAGGAAAAACTTAGGCGAACCACTGGTGGCAGCGGCCAACAAGGCGCGGCGGTGGGTTTCGCGCTTGAGCACCGGCAAGCAATAGTGATGGGGGCGCATCCCGCCAACCAACATGGCATTGCGGTTCATCAGCAGATGGTGGGCGGTGAGGGTCGCCGCCACATTGGCCGGTGCAGCGTGGACAAACTCAGCCGCTTGTGCCGTGGTGATGTGCTCCAACACCACTTTGAGGCTAGGCAGCCGTGCCACCAGCGGCGCAAGCGTGCGCTCAATAAACACCGCCTCGCGGTCAAAAATATCAATCTCAGGGTCGGTTACTTCGCCGTGTAGCAAAAAGGGCATCCCCACCTCGGCCATTTTTTCCAGCACGGGCAAACAGGCTTCCAGTGAGCTGACCCCCGCATCAGAATTGGTGGTCGCGCCCAAGGGATAGAGCTTCACCCCATGAATCAGCCCACTGGCCTTGGCGGCCTCGATGTCGGCAGGCGTGGTGCGGTCGGTCAGGTAGAGCGTCATCAGCGGCTCAAACGTCATCCCAGCGGGCAACGCAGCCAAAATGCGTTCACGGTAGGCTTGCGCCAAGGCGAGAGTGGTCACCGGCGGTTTGAGGTTGGGCATCACAATGGCACGGGCAAACTGGCGGGCGGTGTCGGGCAAAACGGCGGCCAGTGCCGCACCATCGCGCAGGTGCAAATGCCAATCATCAGGGCGCGTCAGGGTCAGGGTTGGGGTCATGGCGAGGCTTTCTCTCTCTAAAAATCAACGTCAAGGGTACGGAGACCGCACAACAAAAAAAGGGCGGCGGGTGGGCGGTTTATTTACGCCGTAATACCAGCACAAACTTACCCGCCGCTGTGGTCTGGCTATCGAGTAAGCCGTTGCCTGTTTGGCGACAAAATGCCGCGAAATCCCCAGGGGCTCCAGGGTCGGTGGCGGTGACACGCAATATCGCGCCGCTGGCCATGCCGGCCAGTGTTTTTTTGGCGCGGAGAATCGGCAGCGGGCAATTTAAGCCGGAGAGGTCGAGGTCGTGGTCTGGAGTCATCGGTTGGGGTCTCGGAGCAAAAAAGAAGGCGGATGCTAGGCCGGTGAGGTGGGCGCGAAGAGGGGTTTTAGCCACCCTCAATCTGCGGCAGATTCAGCCTCGCCGCCACGCAGCTAGGGCGTTTTGCCTTGGCGGATTGGGTTCACGCTGGGTTTTGAATCGGCTCTAAAATAGGCAGCCGCCATTTTAACTGCGAAACCCCACCATGTGCCTGATTGCCCTTGTCTACCGTACCCTGCCCCATACCCCCCTGTTGGTGCTGGCCAATCGTGACGAAGCCTTTGCCCGCCCCACTGACCCCTTGGCGCGTTGGGCAGATACCCCGATGGTGCTGGGTGGGCGTGACCGCCAAGCGGGGGGCGGCTGGTTGGCGGTCAGCGAACAGGGGCGGTTTGCCGCCGTCACCAATGTGCGGGCAGGGCAGCCTCTGCCCGCCGAAAAATCACGCGGGGCACTGGTGGCGCAGTGGGTGCAAGGCACAGACACCGTGGCGCAGTTTGCCCAGCAGCTCGCCACAAGCCGACATGCCTATGGGGGGGTCAACCTGATTTTTGGCACGCTGGCAGATTTGTTTTGCTACCACAGCCCGCACGGCAGCCTGCATCCCTTGGCCTCGGGGGTGACGGTGATTTGTAACGGTGCGCCCGATGCGCCGTGGTTTAAGGTCGAACGTCTGCGGGCGCAGTGTGCCGCACTGTCCACCCCTTTGCCGCCCGAAGACCAGCTGCTCGACTGGCTTACCGACCCCACCCCCGCCCCGTGCGAGGCCTTGCCGGATACCGGTGTCGGCCACGCCCTCGAAAAGCGGCTCTCTCCGATTTTTATCGCAGAAGCACACTACGGCACGCGGGCTTCCACCCTGCTGAGCTGCCGCGCCGACGGGGCATTGGCGATGGTCGAGCGCACTTTTGTGGCGGGGCAGTTGCAGGGGGTGCGGCGATTGGGGGGGCGGGTTTTGCCCTAACCCATCCTTTGCGCCCCACCGCTTCTTCGCCCTCAATTCAATTTCTTGATGGCATTCGTACGGTGAATTCAACTTCATCCCACTGCGGATTTAGAGATAAACTAACAAATAACCATGACCTAACAAATTGTTTTACAAAAACAAACAATCAGAACATCAAAGATAAATTTTCGACTAATTACACAAAAAATCATGCCAACCTTTCAGCACCACGACTTAACCCTTCTCAATCCCGCGTTTGATTCACCGCTGGTAGACGTACTAACTGAACTAGAGCATCTGCGCCGCTTGCAACTTCAAGGCACGACACCTGCACCGATTTTCTTTCAACTCAAAGACATCTTTCACATGCTAGAAAGTCTTGGGTCAGCACGTATCGAGGGAAACCACACCACCCTAGCCGATTACGTAGAAAGCAAACTAGAAGGCACACAGCACGCGCACGCAGACCAGCTACGAGAAATGGAAAATATTGAGCAGGCCATGCACTACGTCGAGGCAAGCATCGAATCTGGCACGCCTCTGACAGCGCATTTTATTCGTGAATTACACACCATCACGGTCGATAAACTGACTCGTGAAGGGGATAGCACGCCAGGGGCTTACCGCCAGCAGCAAGTCAGCATTGCACAGTCAGCACACCTCCCCCCCGAATTTATTCAAGTGCCGCAGTACATGCAGGCTCTGGTGACGTTCATCAACGAGAATCACCCCCGCAAATATGACCTCATTAAAGTGGCATTGGCGCACCATCGTTTTGGCTGGATACACCCGTTTAGCAACGGCAATGGTCGTGTGGTACGGCTACTGACCTATTCCTTGCTGATTAAATACGGCTTCAATGTTAAGACTGGGGGGCGGGTCTTGAATCCCACGGCGGTATTTTGCAATGACCGTGACCGCTACTACGCCATGCTCGGCATGGCCGACACAGGCACGCTAGCCGGACGAGAAGCATGGTGCGTCTATGTGCTTGAAGGCATTCTGGATGAGCTCAAAAAAGTAGACCGGCTGACCGATTTCACCTACCTAAACAACAAGATACTGTCACCTGCCATCACGTATTTACGGCAAAGCGAGCTCATCACCACCACCGAAGCGAACGTGCTGCTGCTCGGTGCAAAAACCGGCATCGCCAAAGCAATTGACCTCGCACCGGCCATGCCAAACATGACCACCGCACAGCGCACCTACCAAATCAAGAAACTGGTCGAGCGCAAAATGTTGCTGCCCGTCGAAGAGGGTGCGCGGCAATACACTTTGGGATTCAAAAACAACTATTTGATGCGGGGGATTATTCGCGCCTTATCGACAGAGGGATTTATCCCGCCGACCCTAAACTAAACAAGCCACAGGGCGGGGTAAAGCCATCGCGCCATGCAGTACACTCCCCGCCGCCCAATCACCTTGAGAACCCGCCGCCCTCCCCACCCGCCCCCGCAACATGCCACAATGCTCCCCTCTTATTTTTTACTGCGGGCGTGTGCCTGCCGACTGACCATGAAGCCCATGAAGCATCAGTACCGCCTCCTCTGCCTGACCCTTGCCGCGACCCTTGCCGCTTGCCAACCTACCGAAACCCCTGCCGCCAAACCCGCCGCCCCCAAAGGCCCGCCGCCCGTGGTGGTATCGCTGGGCAAGGCCACGGTGCAGCCGCTAGAGCGTCGCGCCATGAGCTTGGCCGTGGTGGAATCGGTCAACAGCCCGCAGGTGCTGGCCGAAGTCGCGGGGCGGGTGATAGGCGTGGTGGCCGATGTCGGCAGTCGGGTGAAAGCAGGACAGCCCTTGTTGATGCTGGATGCTGCCGATTTGGGCAACAGCCTCGCCGCCGACCAAGCCGATGTGGCACGGTTTAAAGCCCTTGCCGTGCAGCAGCAGCAAAACGTCGTTCGCTACCGTGATTTGCTCGACAAGGGGTTTATCTCTCCCGCCAAAATGGACGAGCTGGTGGCGCAGCAACACGCCGCCGACGAACAGCTCACTGCCGCCCAAGCCCGCGCCGCCAATAGCCGCCGTGCGGTAGGCAAAACCACGGTCGTCGCGCCGATGGCGGGGGTGATTGATGCGCGGATGGTGAATATTGGGGAATACGTCGTGCCGGGCAAAGCGCTGTTCTCGCTGACCGGCAATGGCGATAAACGGGTGCGCTTTGCCCTGTCTGGGCGCGAAGCTGCCGCAATTGTGCCCGGGATGACGGTGCGGCTTAACCGCGATGACCTGCAGCTCACCACCCAAATCAGCGACACCCGTCCGGCCATCGACACCAAAAACGGCATGATTGAAGCCCTCGCCCCCTTGCCGCCGTCCGCTGCATGGCGGATTGGGCAAACGCTGACCACCGCCGTGGTGCTCGAATCCCGCCCTGCCTTGGCCGTGCCGCAAATCAGCGTGGTGGAACGCCCTGCGGGGAGCGTGGTGTATGTGGCTAAAGACGGCAAAGTCAAAGCCCAGCGCGTCAAAACTGGCATTCGCGAAGATGGCAAGGTCGAGATTGTGAGCGGTGTGGCCGAAGGCGATACCGTGGTGACCGACGGCGCGGGCTTTTTAAGTGACGGCGCAGCGATTCGCCCTGCCAAACCGGCGGGACAAGGCAAACCATCCACAGCCAGCCCCGCGCCCGCTGCCAACCCTGTGCCGCCTGCTACGGCTGCCGCCACACAGCCCCCTGCCGCTGCGGCCACCCCTGCGGGAGCCGCCCGATGAAAATCGCCGCCTTCTCGATTCGCCGCCATGTGCTGGCGTTTATGTTGTCAGCGGTGATGGTGCTGTTTGGCGTGCTGGCCTACCAAAAAATTGGCGTAGACCGCTATCCCAATATCGAGCAGCCCATTATCTCGGTGTCCACCAGCCTGACCGGCGCGACCCCCGAGGTGATGGATGTCAGCGTCACCCAAATCATCGAATCGGCGGTCAACAGTGTGCCAGGCATTGATGGCATCGAGTCCACTTCGCAGCCCGGGCGGTCGAATGTGCGGATTACGTTTAACCTCGATAAAAACATCGACGTGGCGTTTAACGAAGTGCAGGTCAAGGTCAACCAAGCCCAACGCCGCCTGCCCGATACCGCCGACCCGTCGATTGTGTCCAAAACCGATGCCAACGGCAGCCCCGTGGTCTGGCTCGCACTGACCGGCGACCGCACCGAAAAGCAGCTCCACACCTATGCCACCACGGTACTGAAAAAGCAGCTTGAAACAGTGAATGGCGTGGGCGAAGTGCTGATTCGGGGGCGGGGGGAACGGGTGATTCGGGTTGCCCTTGACCCTGTTCGGCTGGCGGCGATGTCGCTGACCCCGCAAGATGTCCGCACGGCCTTTGGGCGGGAACATCTGCAAGCCCCAGGCGGTGTCGTGGTGGCAGGGCAGCGCGAATTTTTGGTCAACCTCGACCTTGAATTTAAATCGGTCGAAGCCCTGAAATCGCTGGTGGTGGCGTGGCGCGGCAATGGTGCGATTCGGCTGTCTGACGTGGCACAGGTGTTGGATGGCGAGGGCGACTTACGCAGCATGACCCGCTTTAATGCCGCCCCTGGGGTGCTGGTCGGCCTGATTCGGATTGCCAACACCAATACCGTGGCGATGGCCGATGCCATTATCAAGCGGGTAGACACGCAAATCCGCCCCAGCTTACCGCCTGGCATTACCCTGACCGTGGCCACCAACGACTCGCTGTTTGTGCTGGAAATGGTCAAAGCCCTGAAAGACCATCTGATTGAAGGCACGCTGCTGGCCGCGCTGATTGTGTGGCTGTTTTTGCGTAACTGGCGTTCGACTTTGATTATCGCCCTCGCCATTCCCGTGTCGTTGCTGGGGGCGATTGCCCTGATGTATTTCTTGGGCTACACCTTCAACACCGTCACCCTGCTGGCCTTGCTGCTGCTGATTGGCGTGGTGGTGGACGATGCCATCGTGGTGCTGGAAAACATCTACCGGCTGCGCGAAGCGGGCGAAGATGACCCGTTTGTGGCCGCCGAAGAGGGCAGCCAGCAAGTGGTGTTTGCCGTGATTGCGGCCACGCTGTCACTGGTCGCTATTTTTATCCCCGTGGTGTTTTTGAGCGGGATTGTCGGGCGGCTGTTTAACTCGTTCGCGCTGGTGGTGTCGTTTGGGGTGCTGGTGTCCTTGTTTGTCTCGGTCACGCTGACCCCCATGCTGTGCAGCCGCTTTTTAGTGGTGGAACACCAGCACGGGCCGCTTTATCGGCGGCTAGAGGCCGGCTTTATCGCGCTGGAAAACACCTATCGCCGCCTGCTCGGCTGGGCCTTGTCGCACCGCAAAAAGGTCATGCTGTTTGCCCTGCTGATGGTGGCGTTAAGTGCCGTGCTAATTGGGCTGCTCAAAACCGAATTTCTGCCCGAGGAAGACGAAAGCCGGTTTATGGTCAGCCTTAAAACCCCCATCGGCGCGTCTATTCACTACACCAATGACCGCACCAAACAGGCCGAAGCGATTCTGCAAAAATACCCCGAAATCAGCAGCGTGCTGACCATTGTCGGCGGCTTTGGCGGGGGGCAAGTCAACCAAACCAACCTTGTGGTGCGGCTCAAACCCAAAACCGCTCGCAGCCGCAGCCAAAGCGAATTGTTAGCCGATATGCGCAAAGCCCTCTCGGGGATTCCTGGGGTGCGGGCGGCGGCGTTTCCCTTCCCTCGGATTGGTGAAACACGGGGCGGCAAGCTGCAATTTGCCATTGTCGGGCCGAGCTTGGCGCAGGTGGGGCAGTCTGCCCAGCAGATGATGACCTCCTTGGCCGGCACGCAAGGTATTGGACGGCTGGATTTGGATTTGGAGCTGGAGCTGCCCCAACTGAACTTTGACATTGACCGCACCGCGTCAGCACGGCTGGGGGTGTCCACCCAAGCGATTTCGGACGCGCTGAACCTGCTGACCGCAGGGGTGGATGCCGCCAAATTCTCCGATGGGGATGGCGAACGCTACAACATCCGGCTTAAAGCGGCAGACGAGGCCCTGACCCGCCCCGATGACCTCAAAGCCATCTACCTGCGGAGCAGCACCGGCGAACTGGTGCGGCTAGATGCCTTGGTCAAAGTCCAACCTGCCCTAGGTCCGACCCTGATTGCGCGGCAAAACCTGCAATATGCCGCCAACCTCAAAGGCTCGCCCAGCTTGGTCTTGGCGGAGGCGGTGACGGTGGTCGATGCCGCCGCCCGCGATGTTCTGCCCCTGGGTTACCGGATTGAGTGGCAGGGCGAAGCCAAGGAGCTGGCCAAGAGTGGCGGGCAAGTGGGCTTTGTGTTTGGGCTGGCTTCGTTGCTGCTGTATATGATTTTGGCCAGCCAATTCAACTCGTTTGCCCAGCCTGCGGTGATTATGTTGGCGGAGCCGCTGGCAGTGGTGGGCGGGCTGTTGCTGCTGTGGCTGACGGGGCACACGCTGAATGTGTACTCGATGATTGGGCTGATTCTGCTGATTGGCTTGGTGGCGAAAAACGCCATTTTGCTGGTGGATGTGACCAACCAATTCCGTGCGGCGGGCAAAGGGGTGGACGAGGCTTTGATGGCCAGTTGCCCGCTGCGGCTGCGCCCCGTGCTGATGACTTCGCTGACCGTGGTGTTGGCGATGCTACCGGCCTCGTTTGGCTTGGGTGCGGGCGCAGAAACCAACGGTCCCTTGGCTGTGGCGGTGATAGGCGGGATTGTCAGCTCAACGCTGCTCACGCTGGTGGTGGTGCCTGCGGCGTATTCCTTGCTGGAGAATGCGTTGGCGAAGCGGCGGGGGTAGGGCTAGCCCTTACCGCATGGCACTCGGCGGCATAACCCCGAAACAGAAGTCAGCACTTTTAACCCGCTCTACTTCTGACCGCTGCTGAAAATGGGGTGAATGACCGGATTAAGAACCTGTTCAAAGACAGCCAAGGGAATGCGTAATGATTGAACGTGTAGAGGTGCGGAACTTCAAGTCGTTGGGCGAAATATCGCTGCCGCTTGGCAAGTTCAACTGTCTCATCGGGATGAATGGGGCGGGCAAAAGCACAGTGCTGCAAGTGCTTGATTTCATTTCTCAGGTCATGATTGGCCAAGTTCAGGAATGGCTAGATGCCCGTGGCTGGAAGAGTCATGACCTGAATTGCAAGTTGCGTAAAGAAAATAACGTCACGCTTAAAGTGAGTTACCGAACGGGAACAGGGCAAAGTCTAATTTGGCGTGCGGCTTTCAATCGGACAACGCTACGTTGCTCGGGTGAGACGATTACGCTTGAGGGCGAAAAGATTCTGCACTCAACAGGGCAGGATTTCCGCATCAATGGCAAACCCCAAGCAGGATATTGCTTTCGTTTATCAGGGCTCGCTCGCTCCTTTCTGCCCTGAAAGAGAGCGAACTACCTGAGGCCTTGACATCCTCCCCCACCTCTCGCCAGAACTTCGTTCTTAGCGCACCCGATAAGCGGGAAAGAAAGGGGATTC
>ERZ650307.318-NODE-318-length-26895-cov-7.033681_pt1 | contig 26895 bp, 32 predicted proteins | sample MGYA00376243_ERZ650307 | MGnify/ENA primary metagenome ERZ650307 (study PRJEB26733, sample SAMN07839242) | wastewater metagenome | biome: urban; feature: artificial channel; material: waste water | place: USA: North Carolina | collected 2016-03-31 ... | reverse complement strand
TTTTTGAGGAGCTAATTCTTTTTTTTTTTTTTTTATTAAAACTCGTATTTGCTTTTCTTTTGATATAATAGTTCTATGAAGAAATTATCGAATAACATATCTGTATTACCTGGCATAGGCGCAAAATCAGCTGAAAAGTTTAGTAAGCTTGGGATTGATTCAATTGAGGATGCCTTACTTTATTTCCCTTTTCGTTATGAAGATTTTGAAGTTAAATCTGTATTTGATTTGCAGGATGGGGAAAAAGCTGTTTTAAAGGGTCATGTTGTAAGTCCGGCGACGCTCCAATATTATGGGAATCGAAATCGGTTAAGATTTTCTATTAAGCAGGGAGAAATTGTTGTTTCTGTCTCTTTTTTTAATCAATCATATTTGGCAGATAAGGTTGCTCCTGGACAAGAACTGGTCGTTTGGGGAAAATGGGATAAGGCGAAGGCTAGTTTGACTGGGCTTAAGATTTTATCACATCAAAGCGAGGACTTACAGCCAGTTTATCATGTCTCACAAGGTATTTCTCAGGCCAGTATTGTGAAATTAATTCGTTCTGCTGTAGATACGGGTTATTTGGATTTGGTTTCTGAAAATATTCCAGAGATTCTATTATGCCATTATCAATTAATGGATAGAAAACGAGCTATTTATGCTATGCATTTTCCGAATGATTTGGAAGAATATCGCCAAGCCCTCAGAAGAGTTAAATTCGAGGAATTATTATATTTCCAATTGCAGCTACAACTGTTAAAGCATGAAAATCGGAATATTTCAAATGGATTAGAAATTCAGTATGTTGAGGACTCTCTTCAAAGAAAAATAGAAACCTTGCCTTTTTCACTGACAGATGCGCAAGAGAATGCTTTAAATGAAATTTTACAAGATATGAAGCATCCAGGTCATATGAATCGTTTATTACAAGGTGATGTTGGTTCTGGTAAGACGGTTGTTGCTGGTTTAGCCATGTACGCTACGGTAACTGCCGGTATGCAAGCTGCAATAATGGTTCCGACGGAAATTTTGGCAGAGCAGCATTATGAAACTCTTAGTTCTTTATTTCCTGAATGTAAAATTTCATTATTAACTGGTAGTATGAAAGTTGGAGAGAAAAGAGAGGCGTTAGAGCATATTGCTAGTGGGGAGGTCCATATGATTGTTGGGACACATGCTTTAATTCAAGAAGGTGTTATTTATCACAAATTGGGATTAGTTATTACGGATGAACAACATCGTTTTGGGGTCAAACAACGGAAGTTGTTTCGTGAAAAGGGTGAAAACCCTGATGTGCTAATGATGACGGCTACTCCAATTCCTCGAACATTGGCAATCACTGCTTTTGGAGATATGGATGTTTCCATTATTGATCAATTACCAGCAGGAAGGAAACCAATTGTAACAAGATGGGTGAAGCATGCTCAATTGCCAGTTTTATTGTCATGGCTTGAGAAGGAATTGAAAAAAGAGGCTCAGATTTACTTTATTTCACCTTTGATTGAAGAATCCGAGATGCTCGATTTAAAAAATGCCATTGATCTAAAAGTGGAGTTGGAACACCATTTTGGCTCAAAAGCATCGATTGAATTATTGCATGGAAAAATGAAAAATGATGAAAAAGAAGCAATCATGCAGGAGTTTAAGCATGGCAATGTGGACATATTGGTTTCAACTACAGTTATAGAAGTTGGTGTCAATGTACCGAATGCTACGATAATGATCATTATGGATGCGGATCGTTTCGGGCTGAGTCAATTACACCAGTTGCGGGGTCGTGTAGGTCGTGGAGTGAAGCAATCTTACGCCATCTTGGTCGCGGATCCTAAAACAGAATCTGGTAAAGAGCGTATGGCCACAATGACCGAGACAACGGATGGTTTTGTTCTGGCAGAAGTTGATTTAAAAATGCGGGGTTCAGGTGAAATTTTCGGAACACGACAATCGGGCTTACCGGAATTTCAAGTTGCTAATATTATTGAGGATTATCCTATTTTAGAAGAGGCTAGGCGTGTGGCTCAGCGGATTGTCACGGAAGAAAATTGGCGGAACAATCCAATGTGGTTCTGTTTACTGGAAAATTTAGAACATCAATCGATATTGGATTAAATGTTTGAGGAACCTTAGGGGTTATATATAGTGCAAATATGTTCTCTTTCTCAATCTGAAGATAAAACCTTATTAGTCTTTTGTTATATAGCCATTGACTGAAAGTAGTTTGTTGGAGCCGTACCTTTTTCATGAGGCTTACCATGAAAATAGTTGATTTTTAAGAATATCTATTTTTAACAAAAAACAATAGGTGCATGAAAAAACGTGCACCTATTGTTTTATCCTTGAATATAATCAGCTAAATCCTGCCCGTTCAAGCCAGCATTTACGGCAATCAGTAATTTGATACGTGCTTTTTGGGAATTCAGTTCTTTTACAAATAAGACACCTAATTCTTCCAATTGTATTCCGCCACCATCGTAGGCATATACTGGTTCTGCAATACCATTGAAGCAACGTGACACGAGCACGATAGGAAGTTGCTTATTGATAAGTTTTTTAATGGCTGCAATACTTGCTGGTGGTAGGTTTCCAGCTCCTAAGGCTTCAATTACTAAGCCAGAAATGGGGGCCTCTACAAGTGCATCCAGTAAGATAGTATCCATATCTGCGTATGATTTGATGATTGGGACAACACCATTGATGGCCTGTAAATCAAAGCGGACACGTTTGTCGGCTGCCTTGAAAAAGAGTATTTCTCGTTTTGTTACAAGGCCCAAGGGTCCATGAGTTGGTGTTTGAAAGGTTGAAACATTTGTTGTATGTGTTTTTGTTACATACTTCGCAGCATGAATTTCATCGTTCATGACCACAAGAACACCTTTGTCAGCAGATTTTTCATCAGCAGCAACACGAAGTGCAGTTCTATAATTATAGATTCCATCGCTTCCTAATTCGTTAGAAGAGCGCATAGCACCTGTCATGACTATTGGCTTTTGTGGAATAGACATTGTGTCCAGAAAATATGCTGTTTCCTCTAGGGTATCAGTTCCATGTGTGATGACAAACCCGTCAAAATGGGAGGCTTCTTCTCTAATTTTTTTATAAATCATCATCATGTGGTCAATTTGAATATGAGGACTTGGAAGATTCAAAAAATCAACGGACACTACTTCAATGTTCTCTAATGGTGAAGTGACTTGCGTCATTGGATTAATGGGACTTGATTCGACAGCGCCGTTTTGATCTGCTTGCATGGAAATTGTTCCCCCAGTATGGAGAACGAGAATTTTTTTCATAAATTTTCCTGATTCTTTCAAAATATGCTATACTTAATTGTAACACAATTCTAATGAAAGTAGGCGAGATGGTTGACAGTGAAGGCAGTTTTTTTTGATATCGACGGAACCTTATTGACGGACCACCGAACTGTGAGTAAGTCAACTATTCTTGCCATTAACCAGTTGAAAGCAAGAGGAATCTTGGTTGGTTTGGCAACTGGTCGAGATCCGCGCTTTATCTTACAATATATGGCTAGTCTGGGACTTGATATGGCAGTTGCTTACAATGGACAATATGTTTTTACAAGAGATGAAGTGGTTTTCAGCCAGCCAATTGAAAAAGAGGACATCGATAAAATGATTGCGTATGCCGAAAAATTCCAACGTGATCTTTCATTTGGTACTGCATTAGGGGTAGTTGGTAGTGGCATTATGAGTATGGGGACTGGGAATTTTGCTTATCGATTTTCACGTATGGTCCCTGAAGTTTGTGCGGGCTTTGTAAACTTTATTTTTAACCATATTATACGTATTGTGAGACCGCAAAATAAGGGGAGCTTCAATCATTTGATTACTCAACCCATTTACCAAATGATGCTATTAACGATGGAAAAAGAGGCGCAGCGATTAGCGGAGCATTTTCCACAATTAACTTTTACTCGTTCAAGTCCTTATGCGACGGATATTATTTGTAAGGGGAATTCAAAACTGATTGGTATCAAACGGTTAGGAGATTTTTATCATTTTTCGACCGATGAAGTGATGGTTTTTGGAGACTCAAATAATGATATTGAGATGGTGGGGGTGGTTCGTTATTCTGTTGCCATGAAAAATGGGACAAAGCAAGCAAAACAAGTGGCTTCTTATATAACTGATACGAACAATAAGGATGGTATCTATAAAGGCTTACGTCATTTTAATCTAGTAGAGGAACAAAATGTTTAAAAGTAAGGATCAACATTTTAATCGTGTAAAAGAGTTTCACCACCTGATGGATGGTCAAACTCAAGAATTTCCAAAGGAGTATGATTCTGAGACAGCCGTTTTCAGGGCAGGGTTTAAGATTGAAGAAATTGTTGAATTTGTTCATGCTTCCTCACAGAGTGAGAGTGGTTTTAGAGAAGGGATTGAGCGGCTGCACTCTGAATTAGATAAGGCAGCCGCCAAGGTAGAAGGTAAAAAAGAGGCAAAGGTTTCTTTGCATGACCAAGTGGATGCTTTATTGGACCTTTTGTATTTTACCTATGGTTCTTTTGTATTAATGGGAGTGGATCCAGAACCGATATTTCAGCTAGTCCATGAAGCTAATATGGGCAAAAGATTTCCGGATGGACGTGCTCATTTTGACCCAGTCACTCATAAAATTTTAAAGCCAAATGATTGGGAGGAACGTTTTGCTCCCGAAAGAAAAATTGAAGTAGAGCTAAAGAGACAGATGAAAGGACTTGATCACTAAAATCAAGTCCTTTATGATTTTATAAAATTTTCTCGCCTTCTCGTACAATCAATAAGTCAATCGTTGCATGACGCATGATATACTCTGAAGAGGAACCAATGAGCAATCTTTCAAAAGCATTTAACCCAGTTGCACCAAGTAGCATTAGGTCAGCACCGGTTTCCTTTGGAATATCTATCGCCAAGAGTGTTTTTGGGTTACCAAATTCTATACGGATTTGAACATCTTCTATACCGGCATTCAGTGCTTCCTGTTTATAATCTTCTAGTAATAGTTCAGCTTCACGTTCTAAAGACTCATAGACTGTTGCATCAAAAGCAACAACGTTATGTAACGCTCGTGTATCAATGACATGGGCAATTATCAGTCGTGCTTGATTTCGTTTTGCGACGTGGATAGCCTTGTGTAGTGCTAGTTCAGCACCGGCTGAACCATCAACAGCGACTAGAATTGTTTTATAAGATTGAGACATACCAATCACTCCTTTCAAGTGGAGAACACAAATAAACAGTGTACTTGCTTACATTTTTATTATAAGTCTTTTTTGAAAAAATGTAAAGTATTCTTGTGATTTTTTTACTTTTACAGTACAATATAAACCATAAGAAAGTCGAGGTGACTTATGAGAAAATTTGAGAAGTCAATGAAATTAGATGACGTTGCGTACGATATTCGTGGTCCTGTCTTGGAAGAGGCTATGCGGATGCGTGCTAATGGTGAGCAGATTTTAAGGTTGAATACCGGAAATCCTGCTGAATTTGGTTTTACTGCGCCAGACGAGGTCATTCGTGATTTAATCCATAACGCTCGTAAATCAGAAGGTTATTCGGACAGTCGGGGGATTTTCTCAGCTCGTAAGGCGATTATGCAATACTGTCAACTCAAGAAATTTCCAAATGTTGATATTGATGATATTTATCTTGGTAATGGTGTAAGTGAGTTGATTGCCATGTCTATGCAGGGCTTGTTGGACAATGGTGATGAGGTGTTGGTACCGATGCCTGACTATCCTTTGTGGACAGCAGCGGTAAGCTTAGCTGGTGGACATGCAGTTCACTATGTTTGTGATGAGTCTGCAGACTGGTATCCTGACTTAGCGGATATGGAATCCAAGGTGACATCACGGACTAAGGCTATTGTTCTTATCAATCCTAATAATCCAACGGGTGCTTTATATCCAAAAGAAGTGTTGGAAGGAATCGTTGAGATTGCTCGGAAACATGAGCTCATTATTTTTTCTGATGAGATTTATGACCGTATGGTATTTGATGGAGCGGTTCATATTCCAATTGCGACCTTGGCACCGGATTTATTTGTTGTAACGATGAATGGTCTATCAAAATCACATCGTATCTGTGGTTTCCGTGTTGGTTGGATGGTGTTATCAGGCCCTAAACATCATGTGAAAGGGTATATCGAAGGCTTAAACATGCTGTCCAATATGCGTCTATGTTCCAACGTATTAGCCCAGCAGGTGGTGCAGACATCATTAGGTGGCGTACAATCTGTTGATAAATTGTTGACTCCAGGTGGGCGACTTTATGAACAACGTGAGTTCATTACAAGGGCGATTCAAGATATACCTGGACTGTCTGCTGTTAAACCCAAAGCAGGTCTGTATATTTTCCCTAAAATTGATCGAGAAATGTATCGAATTGATGATGACGAGCAGTTTGTTCTTGATTTTTTGAAGCAAGAAAAAGTATTGTTGGTTCATGGACGAGGTTTCAACTGGAAAGAGCCAGATCATTTCCGTATTGTCTATTTACCACGTGTTGACGAACTAGCAGAAATCCAAGAAAAAATGACACGATTCTTAGCGCAATATCGACGTTAGGAGTGAAGGAAAGTCGGGGGTTCTCCGACTTTTTTGATGTCAGAGTGAGAAATTGTCAATATTTTACCAACAATAGTAAATTTTCTGATAATTATTGAAATTTAACTCAATTTTTGCTATACTGAAAGCAATTACAGTGTAAAGAGGAATTTATGACAACATTATTAGAAAAAACACGGAACATTACATCGATTTTGAAACGTTCCGAGGAGAAATTGGCAGAAGAATTGCCTTACAATGCAATAGCGGATCATTTGTCTGCTATCATCGATTGTAACTCTTGCATCATTAACAGCGAAGGTGAAGTATTGGGTTACCACATGAATTATGAGACAAATAATGATCGTGTGGAAGAATTTTTCCAAAACAAACAATTTCCAGAAAGTTATGTTAAAGCAGTTGCACAGGTTTATGATACACAAGTGAACTTGCCAGTAGAAAGTGAATTGACGGCTATCCCTGTTGAGTCACGTTCGGCGTATCCAAATGGTCTGACTACGATTGCCCCTATTCATGTGACAGGGATTCGTTTTGGATCACTTATTATTTGGCGGAATGATCGTCAGTTTCTTGATGATGATTTAATCTTGGTTGAGATTGCTGCGACTGTGGTGGGAATTCAATTGTTGAACTTCCAAAGAGAAGAAGATGAAAAAAATATTCGTCGACGCGCCGCTGTGAATATGGCGGTTAATACACTTTCATATTCAGAGATGAAAGCTGTTGCAGCTATCTTGGGTGAGTTAAATGGCAATGAAGGTCAGTTGACAGCATCTGTTATTGCAGATCGTATCGGTATTACACGCTCTGTTATTGTGAATGCGCTACGTAAATTAGAGAGTGCAGGGATTATTGAAAGTCGTTCCTTAGGAATGAAAGGTACTTATTTGAAAGTACTGATTCCAGCAATTTTTGACGAAATAAAGAAACGTGATTACTAAGATGACAAAAGCACTGATTTCAATAGATTATACGATAGATTTTGTCGCAGATGAGGGAAACTTAACTGCAGGTAAGCCTGCACAAGCCATCTCAGAACGGATTGCTCAGGTTACATCTGAAGCATTTGAAAATGGAGATTATATTTTCTTTGCGATTGATGGGCATGAAACAGGGGATGAGTTTCACCCTGAAAGTAAGCTCTTTCCGCCTCATAATATCATCGGTACGTCAGGTCGGAATTTGTATGGTCCATTAGCAGACTTTTATCTGGAAAATAAGGATCATGAGCGTGTCCGTTGGATGGACAAACGGCATTATTCGGCCTTTTCTGGAACAGATTTAGATATTCGTTTGCGGGAACGTGGTGTGGATACGGTTGTTTTAACAGGTGTATTGTCTGATATCTGTGTCCTCCATACGGCTATCGATGCCTATAATAAGGGGTATCGGATTGAAGTAGTTGCGTCAGCAATTGCTGCATTGACGGAGGAGAGTCATCAATTTGCACTGAATCACCTACGTCATGTACTCGGTGCGACGGTTATTGAATAATGTTTAGGAACCAGTCTGTGGACTGGTTTTTTTGCTGAATAATCTTACATACTCAGTTATTTCAACCTTTGTGGTGGGTTAGAAATATGATATAATGAGAAGATAGATTTCCATTAGGAGGAAAGTTAGAATGAAGATTTCTGAAGCTGAAGTCCGTCATGTTGCCAAGCTGTCTAAGCTAGAGTTTTCGGATCAAGAAACTGCGGAATTCGCGACTACTTTGAGTAAAATTGTTGATATGGTTGAATTGCTCAATGAAGTAGATACAACTGGTGTTGCAGTAACAACAACTATGGCTGATCGTAAGAATGTTTTGCGAGCAGATGTTGCTCTACAGGGTGAGAGTCGTGAAGAACTCTTTAAAAATGTACCTGAATCTCAAGATCATTATATCAAGGTACCAGCAATTTTAGATGGGGGAGGAGATGCCTAATGACTTTTAACAATAAAACCATTGATGAATTGCATGACCTCCTTGTCAAAAAGGAGATTTCTGCTCTTGAGTTGACCAAGGCAACCTTGGAAGACATTAAAAGCCGTGAGGGAGCAGTGGATGCTTTCTTGACTATTACGGAAGACAAGGCTTTGGCTCAAGCTGCCGCCTTGGACGAAAAGGGGATTGATGCGGACAATGTTATGGCAGGGATTCCTTTGGCAGTCAAGGATAATATCTCTACTAAGGGGATTTTGACCACGGCCGCTTCAAAAATGCTCTATAACTACGAGCCGATTTTCGATGCGACATCGGTTGCTCAGGCATACGCAAAGGATATGATTATTGTCGGTAAGACCAATATGGACGAATTTGCAATGGGTGGTTCGAATGAGAACTCTGCCTTCAAACCAACGAAAAATGCTTGGGATCAAACAAAAGTTCCTGGTGGTTCTTCAGGTGGTTCAGCCGCTGCAGTTGCGTCCGGTCAAGTCCGTTTGTCATTGGGTTCCGACACTGGTGGTTCGATTCGTCAGCCAGCATCCTTTAATGGGATTGTCGGGATGAAGCCTACTTATGGTACAGTGTCACGTTTTGGCTTGATTGCCTTTGGCTCATCACTTGATCAAATAGGTCCATTTGCACAGACTGTTAAGGAAAATGCCCAATTATTGAATGTTGTTTCTGGTCATGATGTTAAGGATGCTACATCTACTATTAATGAGATTGCAGACTTTACTAGCAAGATAGGTCAAGACATTAAAGGCATGAAAATTGCTTTGCCAAAAGAATACATGGGCGAAGGGATTGATCCACAGGTCAAGGAAACCATTCTTAAGGCTGCTAAGCACTTGGAAAGTTTGGGGGCGATTATCGAGGAAGTCAGCCTGCCACATTCTAAGTATGGGGTTGCTGTTTACTACATTATCGCATCATCAGAGGCATCTTCTAACTTGCAACGTTTTGATGGTATCCGTTATGGTTTCCGTGCAGAAGATGCGACAAACTTGGATGAGATTTACGTGAAAACCCGTAGCCAAGGTTTTGGTGAGGAAGTCAAACGTCGTATTATGTTAGGTACATTTAGCTTGTCATCTGGTTACTACGATGCCTACTTCAAGAAGGCTGGCCAGGTGCGGACTTTGATTATCCAGGATTTTGAAAAAGTCTTTGCGGACTATGACTTGATTTTGGGTCCGACAGCTCCGACAGTTGCCTTTGATTTGGACACGCTTAACCATGACCCTGTGGCCATGTACTTGGCGGACTTGTTAACAATTCCTGTAAACTTGGTAGGTTTACCAGGGCTCTCTATTCCTGCTGGTTTTGTAGAAGGCTTGCCAGTTGGTTTGCAGTTGATTGGTCCAAAATACTCAGAAGAGACCATTTACCAAGTAGCTGCTGCCTTTGAAGCGACAACAGACTATCACAAGCAACAACCATTGATTTTTGGAGGTGCTAACTAATGAACTTTGAAACGATTATTGGTCTAGAAGTCCATGTGGAGTTGAATACCAACTCGAAAATTTTCTCGCCTTCATCTGCTCATTTTGGTGAGGATCCAAATGCCAATACCAACGTGATTGACTGGTCTTTCCCAGGCGTCCTTCCAGTTCTTAACAAGGGTGTTGTGGATGCTGGTATCAAGGCTGCCTTGGCCTTGAACATGGATATTCACAAGGATATGCACTTTGACCGTAAGAACTATTTCTATCCTGATAATCCTAAAGCCTATCAGATTTCCCAGTTTGACGAGCCGATTGGCTACAATGGTTGGATTGAGATTGAGCTAGAAGACGGTACGACTAAGAAAATTCGTATCGAGCGTGCCCACTTGGAAGAGGATGCTGGTAAGAATACCCACGGAACAGACGGTTATTCTTATGTGGACCTCAACCGTCAGGGCGTGCCATTGATTGAGATTGTATCAGAAGCCGATATGCGCTCGCCTGAAGAGGCCTATGCCTACTTGACAGCCCTTAAAGAAATTATTCAGTACACTGGTATTTCAGATGTGAAGATGGAAGAGGGTTCCATGCGCGTGGATGCTAACATTTCCCTTCGTCCCTATGGTCAAGAAAAATTTGGTACCAAGACTGAGTTGAAAAACCTCAACTCCTTCAACTATGTTCGCAAGGGCTTGCAACACGAAGTAGAACGTCAGGCGAAAATCTTGCGTTCAGGTGGTCAAATCCAGCAGGAAACTCGCCGTTACGATGAATCTACTGGTGAAACCATTCTCATGCGTGTCAAAGAAGGTTCAGCTGACTACCGTTACTTCCCTGAGCCAGACCTGCCACTCTATGAGATTGATGATAGCTGGATTGAGGAAGTGCGTGCAGAATTGCCAGTCTTTCCAAAGGCTCGTCGTGCTCACTATGTGGAAAACTTGGGCTTGACCGCCTACGATGCAGGTCAGTTGACGTCTACAAAGGCACTGTCTGACTTCTTTGAAGCAGCAGTGGCAGCCGGTGGTGATGCTAAACAAGTGTCTAACTGGTTGCAGGGCGAAGTGGCTCAGTTCCTCAATGCAGAAAGCAAGACCATTGAGCAAATCGCCTTAACACCAGAAAACTTGGTAGAAATGATTGCCTTGATTGCGGATGGAGCCATTTCATCTAAAATCGCTAAGAAAGTCTTTGTTCACTTGGCTAAGGAAGGTGGTTCTGCTAAGGCTTATGTTGAGAAGGCTGGTTTGGTGCAGATTTCAGACCCAGCAGTCCTCATTCCGATTATCCACCAAGTCTTTGCGGATAACGAAGCAGCCGTAGCTGACTTCAAGTCTGGCAAACGTAATGCCGATAAGGCCTTTACAGGCTTCTTGATGAAGGCAACCAAGGGACAAGCCAACCCACAAGTTGCTCAACAACTCTTGGCTCGGGAATTGGCTAAGTTGTTGGATTAAAATTGAATAGAAGAAACCCGAGAGTTCGTGTTGAATTCTCGGGTTTTCTAATGCACTTTTAGTATGAACTCTCCCGTATAACCAGCTGGGTACCTAGTTTAATCTTACGGGGATGGTGGGGCGCTGGACTTGTTATGATACGGTCCAGCAGCTGCATGGCCTCCTGCCCCATTTCGTCAGTAAAGACACTGATAGAAGATAGGGCTGGATAGACCTGGCGCGTGATGGCTGTATCATTAAAGGTGATGAGCTGGACCCGTTCTGGCACTGCGATTTGACGCTCTTGAAGGGCTCGAAGGGCACCGACAGCTAGAGTGTCATTTGCCATGAAGAAGGCTGGGGGCAGTTGATCGCCCAGATCGGAAACAGCCTGGCTCATCAGCTCATAGCCTGACTGGGTGGAGAATTTCCCTTGGTAGATGTAGTCTTCTTGGAGCATGCCCAAGGAGACTAGATAGGTCCGAAAGGCAGTCAGGCGGGGATCTGTTGGCAGTTGGTGTCCGTCTGTGGTTTCTTCCTGTCCGACCAATAGGCCAATGTCTGTCAAACCTTGCGAATGGAAGTGGTCAATAACTGTCTGAACAGAGTGTTCAAAGTCAGTCGTGACGCAGGAGAATCCCTCGGTCAGTGTATCAGAGTCCACAAAAATGAGCTTGGAAGACAGGTTAGATAGCTCTGCTATTTGCCCAGAAGAAAATTTACCAACTGCGATGATGCCGTCCAATCCTTGAAGGAGGGGATTGGTCAAGTCGTTGAAGGAGCGGATGATTTGATAGCCGAGAAGACTGGCGGTCTGCTCGATGCTAGCACGGATGGAATAGTAGTAGAGGTCAGCCAGCTCTTCGCTCTCAGTGTACCATTGGACAATACCGATGGTGCCTTTTTGTTGAGGTGCTTGCTTTTTAATGTGCTTGGTGTAGCCCAATTCCTGTGCCGTGTGGAAAATGCGGTCGCGGGTTTCTTGGCTGACGGATAGGGTCAGGTCTCCCTTGAGTACGCGGGAAATGGTGGCAGAGGAAAGGTGGGCTTGTTTTGCTATGTCTTTGATTGTAACCATGTTTTTCTCCTGTTTATTTGTCTCTAGTATAGCATAAAAATTAAAATTAGTAAATTTTTAGTAAATATATTGACTTTTTATTTAGAGAGTTGTACAATGATAGAAAACGATTACAAAATCTAGGAGGTTCTTATGAATAAAGAACAACTCAAGCAGGCCTTTCTCAATGTGTTTGGTCAAGAGGCAGATGCGACTTTCTTCTCACCAGGTCGGATTAATTTGATTGGTGAGCACACGGATTACAATGGTGGACATGTTTTTCCTGCGGCTATTACCTTGGGGACCTACGGGGCTGCTCGCAAACGGGATGACCAAGTTTTGCGCTTTTATTCCGCAAACTTTGAAGAACTTGGAATTATCGAAGTGGATTTGAACAATCTGATCTTTGATAAGGGGGATAACTGGACCAATTATGCCAAAGGTGTTCTTAAGTTCTTGCAAGAAGCAGGGCACAGCATTGACACAGGTATGGAAGTCTTTGTCTATGGTAACATTCCAAATGGTTCAGGCTTGTCATCATCAGCTTCTCTAGAACTCTTGATTGGAATCATCGCAGAAGAATTGTATGGTCTAGAACTGACTCGCCTTGATTTGGTGAAAATTGGGAAACAAACGGAAAATCACTTTATCGGTGTCAATTCTGGTATCATGGACCAGTTTGCTATCGGTATGGGAGCGGACCAACGTGCCATTTATTTGGATACCAATAGCTTGGAGTATGAATTGGTGCCACTTGACTTAGGTGACCATGTGATTGTCATTATGAACACCAATAAACGTCGTGAATTGGCAGATTCTAAGTACAATAAGCGTCGTGCGGAATGTGAAAAAGCAGTCGAAGAATTGAATGCAGTCTTGAATATTCAAACGCTGGGAGAATTGGATGAGTGGACTTTTGATCAATATAGTTATTTGATTAAGGATGAAAATCGTATCAAGCGTGCCCGCCATGCTGTCTTAGAAAATCAACGGACCTTGCAGGCTCGTAAGGCCTTGGAAGAAGGAGATTTAGCAACCTTTGGTCGTTTGGTCAATGCTTCTCATGTTTCCTTGGAACATGATTATGAAGTGACAGGTTTGGAATTGGATACCTTGGCTCACACAGCTTGGGAGCAAGAAGGCGTTCTTGGTGCTCGGATGACAGGTGCAGGCTTCGGTGGCTGTGGTATTGCCATTGTCCATAAGGATAAGGTTGAAGCCTTTACTGAAATTGTAGGTAAGACCTATACTGAAGTGGTTGGATATGAACCAAGCTTTTATGTAGCGGAGATTGCTGGAGGCTCTCGCGTCTTATCTCGCAAATAGATTGGAGAAATGATGACAGGATTGGTGGATCGTTTTGTTGAGCAGGTCATTGCCAATAGTGGCTTTGAGGAAATGGATGCTCTTTACCTGCGCAATCGGGTTCTAGCCTTAGTTGGGGATCAGGTATTGGAGGTTGGGACAGAGCTAGAAGAATTAATTGAATTAAAAGATGAACTTTTGGTTCATGGAGTTCAATCTGGTTTTGTTGGAGAATTGCTGGAAGAACAGGATATGGTTGGGGCTTGTTTGATGGATTTGATGACCCCAAGTCCAAGTCGGGTCAATCGTAATTTTTGGCAGACCTATCAGAACAGTCCAGATCAAGCGATTAGTGACTTTTATGAATTGAGCAAACGTAATGACTATATCAAGATGGCTGCGATTGCTAAAAATATCTATTATCAGGTTCAAACGGAGTATGGAGATTTAGAAATTACAATCAATCTGTCAAAACCCGAGAAAGATCCAAAATCTATTGTAGCTGCGACGAAGGTAGAAACTAGCAATTATCCGAAATGTCTGCTTTGTATGGAAAATGAAGGCTATCAGGGACGGATTAATCATCCCGCACGCGCCAATCACCGCATTATTCGCTTGGATCTTGGCAAGGAACAGTGGGGCTTCCAATATTCGCCTTATGCTTACTACAATGAACATGCCATCTTCTTGAACCAAGAGCATGTGCCCATGGTCATTAGTCCGCAAACATTTGAACAGCTGTTGGACTTGCTTGACATCTTTCCAAATTATTTTGTCGGCTCTAACTCAGACCTTCCCATCTCGGGTGGCTCTATCCTGACCCACAACCACTATCAAGGTGGGCGGCATAGTTTTGCCATGGATCAGGCGCCGATAGAACGCCAGCTGGTCTTCGACGGCTTTGAGACCGTCTCGGCAGGCATTGTCAAGTGGCCCATGTCAGTTATCAGATTGAACTCCGATGACAAGCCAGCGCTTTTGAGCCTAGCGGCTAAGATTTTAGAAAAATGGCGGAGCTACTCAGATGATAGCGTTCAGATTAAGGCTGAGACAGATGGAACTCCCCATCATACCATCACCCCAATTGCTCGGAAACGAGGCGATTTGTACGAGCTGGATTTGGTTCTCCGCGATAATCAAACTTCAGAAGAGTTTCCAGATGGCATTTATCATCCACATCCAGATGTGCAACATATCAAGAAAGAAAATATCGGCCTGATTGAGGTCATGGGCTTGGCGATTTTACCTCCACGCTTGAAAGCTGAGTTGGCTGAAGTTGAAAAATACTTGTTGGGTCAAGAAAGTCATGTTGCTACTTACCATCAGCTATGGGCAGAAAACTTAAAAAACAATCATCCTGATGTGACAGAGGAAACTGTCGAACAAGTCGTACGTGAGTCAGTGGGGCAAATTTTTGCGCGTGTATTGGAAGATGCAGGGGTCTACAAACGTACTCCAGAAGGACAGGCAGCCTTTCTAAGATTCGTAGAATTTGTAGGTTTAGCAACATAAATGTAAGAAAGAGTGGGACGGTGTCCTGCTCTTTTGGTATAATGGAAGTATTCACAGTGTGAGAAGGAGATATGATGGCGGAAAAGAGATTGGGGACACTGATTACATTAATAGCAGGTATAGCCTGGGGCTTGTCTGGAGTGAGTGGACAGTACTTGATGTCTCGTGGTGTTTCAGTGGATATGATTACCTCCCTGCGTTTATTGGTATCGGGATTCTTTCTCGTTGGCCTGGCATATGCTACAGCGAAAGAACAGCTGTTGATGGTGTTGAAAAATAGAAAAGCCTTGTTGGGAATTTTTATTTTTGCGATGTTGGGTCTGTTTCTTAACCAGACGGCTTATTTACAAGCCGTCTATCATACCAATGCGGGAACGGCTACGGTTTTACAATACCTTTGCCCTATCTTAGTCTTAGCTTATACCTGTTTGAAAAATAGGGAAAAACCATCAGGGATTGAGTTGATTTCAATTATCTTAGCTGTAGCAGGAACATTTTTGATTGCGACTCATGGCAAATTAGATGAATTGTCAGTGGCTCCAATCGGTTTGTTCTGGGGAATCTTCTCAGCCTTTACTTATGCGCTATATATTATTTTGCCAGGTAAATTGATTCGTCAATACGGCAGTATAACGGTGATTGGTTTAGGGATGTTAATGGGTGGTTTTGTAGTCACGCTTGGTTTGCAAACTTGGCAGCATCGACTTCCTATTGATGGTGGCAGTTTACTGGGCCTGCTAGGTATTGTCGGAGTCGGGACGATTTTCGCCTATACAGCCTTTTTGAAGGGGGTCAGTTTAGTTGGTCCGGTAAACGGGAGTCTATTGGCTTCGATTGAGCCGATTGCATCAGTCTTTTTTGCGGTATGGTTGGTCAATGAACAATTTTATACTATTGACTTTGTTGGGATGTTGTTGATTTTACTCGCAGTACTTTTGATTTCCTTGAAAGATTTAATGATTAGTAGAAAGAGTATTGGTTAATATACTCTTTCTTGTTGTACTAAAGGAAAAAGACTTGAAAGGAATAAAGATGATTAAAGAATTTTGTTCCGAAAATCATGTAGCTGTGGTGAAAGCTCTTTCTCTGGGTGCTCAAAGAGTTGAACTGTGTGATAATTTAGCGGTTGGAGGAACGACCCCTAGTTATGCAGTGATCAAACATGTTTGTCAACTAGCTCATGAACAGAACGCCACAGTCATGACCATGATTCGTCCACGTGGAGGGAATTTTTGTTATGACCAAACTGAAATTGAGATGATGGTTGAGGATTGCAGAATAGCCATAGAGCTGGGGTCAGATGGTTTGGTATATGGTGTTTTAACTGAGGAAAATTGGTTGGATGAGGTAGCTTTAGAACAATTGCTGGCTGTTTCAACAGGTCACCAAGTTGTCTTTCATATGGCATTTGATCAGATTCCTCGTAGTCGTCAATTTGAAGCAATTGACTGGTTGGCAAGTCACGAAGTAACACGGATTTTGACGCGTGGAAGTCTGACAGGTTCAGCATTGCAGAATATCGATTGGTTACGAGACATTCAAGCCTATGCGGATGGAAAAATTGAAATTCTTGTTGGCGGTGGATTAACCACAGAAAATGTTCCAACTTTATTAGAAGCATTACCAATCAATCAAATACATGGAACAAGATTATTTTGGTAAGGTGCATTGAACCTAATAAAAATTACAGGATAATAATCGTGCGTCTTTTAGAAGTATTTTAAGTTAAGGTTTGTTTAAGCATTGGAAGATACAATATTTTTATTCTTTTTCATATAATCTCCATGAAAGCAGTCGACGCAGTCGGCTGTTTTCATTTTTGGTTGTTAAAGTCCTGTATTTAACCTAGAAACTGCTAATGAAGGGACTCGAGAACTTTTCTACGAGAATACATATTTATCCAATGAACATATCTTTTATTGATAGCGCTTGACAATAGTTTTTTTATGTGAAATAAGCAGGTAGATTTCCGAGTTGAAAATGTTTACAAAAAAAGTAAACTTGCTAGAATAGCAGTATAAAGTAGCAGGAGGATATCATGGGAACAGCTAGACTTCAAGAAATATTGGACAAGATAGTATTGCCAGAAGGGTATTATGAAAAACTTCTAGAATATGCCAAAGAGAGAAAATCCGGTTTCGATGCTGAATTGAAAGGCTTGGTGAACAAGGATTACTGCTTAATATTTATAAAGGAAATGAAGAAGATCGAAATATTATCTTGCCAAATATTGAAAATGTAGACAAGGACATTAGTGAAGAATTGGCTCAATATGCTGCGTCTCTCTTGAATCCCCTGCGTAAAGAATTAGAAACTGTGGCTGTTGAAGTGAGTGATTTAGCATTGGATTATGCCGTTCGCTTAGCTCAAACATTGAATAGTACTTTGCGCAATCATAATTATGACAGTCTAATTGCAATTGCAAAAATGACAGGTGTGGAGCCGAAAGGGAAAGATTGTCAGTCATTTTCGGAATACCGAGAACAATACAGTCTCTGTGATGCTAAAAAATTAATCTATCGTGCTCTGATATGGCGATTGTTTGATGATAGCCATGCGGATTACGGACATGCATTGACTATTTTAGGGTTAGATGAGGATGAGAGCAGATTGGTTTTGCTTTTTCAAAATTTAATCTTGACATTGACTGGTTACTGACCCATATGATTTTTATTCCAAAGGATTGGATTTTGGGAAAAGGTCAGATTTAATTGAGATACCAAGATGATTCCATTCAGAGAGCACTCGGTTTATCCGAGTGTTTTCTATTATCGGTTCGCATTTTTCTAAAAAAAATGGTATAATTATCTGATAAAATCCTTTGGAGACGATAGTGAATTTAGAGAATTATATGCCAGATTTTGCCTTGGAAAAGGCTTATGATGTGACAGTTGATAGCTTGAAAAAACATGGAATTAAGGTTGTGCTTGTTGACTTGGATAATACTTTAATTGCCTGGAATAATCCTGATGGAACGCCAGAAATGCGTCAATGGTTACATGACTTACGTGATGCGGGAATTCCTGTAGTAGTTGTTTCCAACAATAAATATGAGCGTGTCAAACGGGCAGTTGAAAAATTTGGGATTGAATTTGAAGCCTTCGCTCTCAAACCGTTCACCTTTGGGATTAACCGTGCACTGAAACGCTTTAATGTCCAGCCACATGAAGTGGTCATGATTGGCGATCAGCTGATGACAGACATTCGTGCGGCTAAGCGAGTTGGACTTAAGTCGGTATTAGTCAAGCCCTTGATTCGGTCAGATTCTATTAATACACAGATTAACCGTTGGCGCGAACGACGGACAATGAAAAAAATCATCGCTACTTACGGAGCGATAGACTATAGGAGGGAGATGTAAGTGGAAGAATTATTTTGTATTGGTTGTGGTGCTCAAATTCAGACGACAGATAAAGATGTTGCAGGATTTACTCCTCAATCAGCCCTAGAAAAAGGTTTAGAAACTGGTCAATTATACTGCCAACGTTGTTTCCGTTTGCGTCATTACAATGAAATCTCCGATGTCAATATCTCCGATGATGATTTCTTGAAACTTCTCCATAGTGTGGGAGAGAGTGATGCCTTGGTGGTCAATGTCATTGATATATTTGATTTTAATGGTTCAATCATTCCTGGTTTGCCTCGCTTTATTTCAGGAAATGATGTGCTTTTGGTCGGCAATAAGCAGGACATTTTACCCAAGTCTGTCAAGACAGGCAAGGTCACTCAATGGTTGACCGAACGGGCGTATGAAATCGGGATGCGACCAGTCGATGTAGTCCTGACTTCTGCCCAAAACAAGCAGGCTATCAAGGATTTGATTGGAAAGATAGAACAATACCGCAAAGGTCGGGATGTCTATGTAGTCGGCGTGACCAACGTCGGCAAATCAACCTTGATCAATGCTATTATTCAAGAAATCACAGGGGACAAGGATGTTATCACAACTTCACGATTCCCAGGGACAACTTTAGATAAGATTGAGATTCCTCTGGATGATGGTTCTTTCATTTACGATACGCCAGGAATTATTCATCGTCATCAGATGGCACATTACCTGACGGCTAAAAATCTCAAATATATCAGCCCTCGGAAGGAAATCAAGCCAAAGACCTACCAGCTCAATCCCGAACAAACCTTGTTCTTGGCAGGTCTTGGACGATTTGACTTTGTGTCTGGCGAACGCCAAGGTTTCACAGCGTTTTTTGACAATGAACTTCAACTCCATCGGACCAAGTTACAGGGTGCTAGTGATTTTTACCAGAAACATGCGGGAACTTTGTTAGTTCCGCCAACTAGTAAGGAACTAAAAGAGTTTCCAGAGTTGGTCCGCCATGAATTTACCATTAATGAAAAGACGGATGTGGTCTTCTCAGGTCTTGGTTGGATTCGGGTCAATGAAAAAGCCAAGATTGCCGCTTGGGCTCCTAAGGGTGTTGATGTTGTCATCCGCAAGGCCATTATTTAATGAAGTCTAAAATGGAGTCACTTATGAAAAAAGTATTTGGTATGCTGGCCGTTGTCGGTTTGTACGTACTGGCCTATTGGTTTTGGCCAGGGGAAGAACCAAATCTTCCCAAAGCCAGTGAGGTCCGGGAAATTCGTTTGGTCCAAGGTCAAGAAGTAGTCAAAATCGATTAGTCAGAAGAAATAGCAGTCTTTTTGGCAGAACTAGGAAATGCAAAAAAGACCCATCAAGATAGTGTTCAAGATGCACCTTTGGTTTCACCCCATGTGCGGATTGCTTTTGTCATGGCAGAAGGTGAAACTACAGTATTTGCCTATGTGGGAATACTAAGAAGCTATCTGGAGTTTCCCTACACTGGTATCTACAAGCTGAAAGAGCCTCCTCAAGTGATTCAGAAAATGCTAGTAGACTAGTTCTGCTTAGTTTAATAAAGAAAAGAGAAATTATGTCATTAACTTCAAAACAACGTGCCTATTTGAACAGTCAGGCACACAGTCTCAAACCCATTATTCAGATTGGGAAAAATGGTCTCAATGACCAAATTAAAACCAGTGTTCGTCAAGCGCTTGATGCACGTGAGTTGATAAAGGTTACCTTATTACAAAATACAGACGAAAATATTCACGAGGTCGCAGAGATACTGGAAGATGAAATTGGGGTCGATACGGTTCAAAAAATTGGTCGTATCTTAATTTTATTTAAACAATCTAGCAAGAAAGAGAACAGAAAAATTTCTAAAAAGGTTAAAGAAATCTAAGAAGGAGAGCCTATGGCTATTGAACTCTTAACACCCTTTACCAAGGTTGAATTAGAGGTTGAAAAGAAAGAAACCAATCGTAAACAAGTTGGAATTCTAGGTGGGAATTTCAACCCTGTCCACAATGCTCATTTGATTGTAGCTGATCAGGTGCGCCAGCAATTGCAACTGGATGAAGTGTTGCTGATGCCTGAATTTATTCCACCACATGTAGATAAAAAAGAAACAATTGATGAGTATCATCGCTATTCCATGCTCAAGATGGCTATTGCAGGTATTGAGGGCTTGGGGATTGAAACCATTGAATTGGAGCGCCGAGGTGTCAGCTATACCTATGACACTATGAAATTGTTGAAGGAAAAAAATCCAGACACAGATTATTATTTTATCATTGGTGCGGATATGGTGGATTATCTTCCAAAATGGCATAAGATTGATGAACTCGCTACTATGGTTCAGTTTGTTGGCGTACAACGTCCACGTTATAAAGCTGGGACTTCCTACCCGGTTATCTGGGTAGATGTGCCGCTCATGGATATTTCTTCTAGCATGGTGCGTGATTTTATTAAACAAGGTCGGGTACCAAACTTTATGGTCCCACACGAGGTGTTAGATTATATTGAGGAAAAGGGGCTTTATCAATGATCAATGCAGATTTAGACTTCAATCGTGAAGCCTTGTTAGAAAAAATAAGTGCCGCTATGAAACCGAAACGATTTCAACATGTTTTGGGTGTGGAGGAGGCGGCTCTTGAATTGGCTGACCAATATGGCTGTGACCCGAAAAAAGCTAGTCTGGCAGCACTCTTGCATGACTATGCCAAGGAAGTGGAAGACAAAGTCTTTCTGGACTTGATTGCTAAGTATGAATTGGATAAGGACTTGCTCAACTGGGATAATAATATCTGGCACGGTGTAGTAGGAGTCTATAAAATCGCAGAAGATTTTGGTTTGGAAGATGAGGAGATTTTACAAGCCATTCAACGGCATACAGTTGGTGCGCGAGAAATGTCCTTGCTGGATAAGGTGCTCTATGTAGCGGACTACATCGAACCCAATCGGGATTTTCCTGGAGTGGACGAGGCACGACGGATTACAAAAGAGTCTTTGGACAAGGCAGTAGCTTTTGAAACTGCCCAAACTATTTCTTACTTAGCTAAGAAGGGGATTCCCATTTATCCCCAGACCTTGGAAACGTATAATGCTTACGTCGGAGAGTTAGGAAGGCAAGATGAAGTCAGCGCTTTTCGTCATTGATGTTCAGAATTTGGTAGTGGAGGGTAGCCATATGCTATTGAAGAAGGGCTCCAGCTTTGGCGAGATAGTCTTGAACTGGTTCGACAATCAGGTGTTGAGGTGATTTATATTCGCCATCACGATCAAGAATTGGTCAAAGGTACGCATGATTGGGAAATTCATCCTTTGGTTGCACCCTTAGAAAATGAAATGATTTTCGATAAAACTTTCAATAGTGCTTTCAAAGAGACAGAGATTCATTCTTACTTCCATAAACAAAAGATAAACAAGCTCATCATTATGGGGGTGGCGACCAATTTTTGTGTTGATACGACGATTAAAGTAGCCTTTGAACTAGGCTACAAGGTAGCTGTGATTCAGGACGGAACGACGACAGGTTATACAGGGAAACTGGATGCCAAAGACTTGATTGACCACTACCAAAACATCTGGTCATGGAATTTTGCCCAGGTAGATACATTAGAAAATATTATTAGAGGATAAAATGAAAGAACTAGATTTAGTAAAAGTTGTGGTTCAGGCTGCTGATGACAAGCGAGCTGAAGACCTTGTTGTGGTTGATGTTCAGGGTGTGACTAGCTTGACAGATTATTTTGTAATTGCCAGTTCAATGAATAGTCGCCAGTTGGATGCTATTGCGGAAAATATCCGTGAAAAGGTTGCAGAAGCTGGTGTTAAAGGTGGCCGTGTCGAAGGTGATAGCACTGGTGGCTGGGTCCTTTTGGATCTCGGTAGCGTTGTGGTGCATATTTTTTCTGAAGAGATGCGAGACCTCTACAACCTTGAAAAATTATGGCACGAAGGTAGCTTCTTGGAAGTCGCAGACTTTTTAGACGAGGAATAGTGAAACAGTCCGCTGGATACGAAAAGTCCGGTGGGCTATCCGTACCTGACTTATAATAAAGTAAGGAAGCGCTCCAGCTGGTCACATTGAAACTCGAAAGTGACTATAGAGAGTTTAAGTTTATTTGAGTAGAAGTGATGGACTTCTGGAAAAAGTATGAAGATAGATTTTGATTTGGGTGCACTATTTTTAAACTTGAGTCAACATCTCAGCGCAGTGGTTGATTGGCAGCTTTGTTCGTGCTTCCCACTCCAAATCTGACCTATACGGCTGATGCGAACGAGTTCGCTTCATTTCCAACCTCCAACAGTCACTACTCTGACTGTTGGAGCTGTGCGGGGGTGGGAGTGAAACAGTTTGGGGAACTGTTTCAGCTGGTTACCAAACAACTCGAAAGTGACCAAAATCAGTTCACTATTATGTAATTAGAAGTGATAGACTTTTTGAACACAGTGTGAGTTAATGAAGCAGTCGATTGGCTGCTTTTTATGAAAGGAAAATATGGCAACTTATGAAACATTTGCGGCGGTCTATGATGAAATCATGGATGACAGCTTGTATGATAAATGGACAGATTTTAGCTTGCGACACCTGCCTCAAGAGACCAAGACAATTTTAGAATTGGCCTGTGGGACAGGGATTCAGGCTGTTCGTTTTGCTCAAAAGGGTTATGAAGTGACTGGTCTGGACTTGTCCTATGAAATGCTGGAGTTGGCCCAGAAAAAAGCAGAAGCTGCTGATGTCATGATGGAACTGGCCCAAGCAGATATGATGGCTCTGGAAGGTATTGGAGATTTCGATGCGGTGACTTGTTACTCAGATAGTCTTTGCTACATGGCTGACCAAGAAGCTGTTTTGCGGGTCTTTGAAGGAGTTCACTCTGTTCTCAATCAAGGTGGTACTTTCCTTTTTGACGTTCACTCCATTTATCAAATGGAGGAAGTGTTTGCAGGCTATAGCTACCATGAAAATTATGAGGATTTTGCCTTTGTCTGGGACACCTATGAAGGGGAGCATGAGCATTCCATTGTTCATGAATTGACTTTCTTTGTCAAAGATGAGGATAGTCATGAAGAGCGGTTTATCCGTCGGGATGAAGTTCATGAAGAGCGGACCTATCCGATTGAAACCTATGTGGAATTATTGAAAGAAGCTAGTTTTGCATCTGTGGAAGTCTTTGCGGACTTTGAAGAAGAAGCTCCGACAGAAACCAGCCAGCGGTGGTTTTTCAAGGCGGTCAAGGCATGATTTCAGGGATTATTGCAGAATACAATCCTTTTCACACGGGACATAAATACCTGTTGGAACAAGCGGAAGGATTGAAAATTGTGGTTATGTCTGGCAATTTTATGCAACGGGGTGAGCCAGCCATTGTGGATAAGTGGACACGGGCTCAGATGGCTTTGGAACACGGGGCAGATCTTGTTGTCGAGATGCCCTTTTTGGTGTCGGTCCAGTCGGCTGACCATTTTGCAAAGGGAGCAATCAGCATTTTACACAGGCTAGGTGTGGAAAAACTGGTTTTCGGTACGGAAGAAATGCTGGATTATCAGAAAATCGCAGACATTTATGTGGATAAGTCGGAAGAAATGGAAAATTTTGTGAAAAACTTGCCAGACAATCTCTCTTATCCACAGAAGACCCAGGCCATGTGGCAGGAATTTGCAGGTCTTACCTTCACAGGTGATACGCCCAACCATATTCTGGGTTTGGCTTACGCTAAGGCAGTGGTGGGAACAGGTATTCAGCTTGATCCGGTTCAGCGGCAAGGGGCTGGTTTTCACTCGGAAGAGATGGAAACGACTTACGCATCGGCGACGGCTATTCGCAAGGGTGCTGACCAGCTGGACTTAGTGCGAGCCTTTTTGCCATCTGCCAGTCTCTTTGAAGAGGCGACCAAGGTAAGCTGGAGAAATTATTTTCCGCTGCTCCGCTACCAGATTGCGACCCACCGAGATCTCAGTCAGGTCTTTCAGGTCAACGAAGAACTAGCCAGTCGTATCCGCTCTGCCATTGGGAGTGTAGCGACCGTGGAGGAGTTAGTGGATGCCGTTGCGACCAAGCGCTACACCAAGGCGAGGGTGCGGCGGGTGCTGACCTACATCCTGGTCAATGCGGTGGAAACTCCCTTGCCAGATGCGGTCCATGTCCTAGGCTTCTCGGCTCGAGGCCAGGCCTATCTCAAGACCGTCAAGGAGCGGGTGGAACTGGTGACGCGGATCGGCAAAGAGCCCTGGGACAGCCTGACCCAGCAGGCGGATGCGGTCTATCAACTGGGAGCTGACGCAATAGCAGAGCAAACCTATGGGCGCGTGCCGGTGAAGGTGGAGTGAGATGAGGGAAAAATTATTTTGTATTCTAGAAAATGATAACGATAGTTTATTGTCACGTTGCTATAACTTAATAATGTTATTTGCAATAGCGGTTAGTTTGACTCCTTTGATGTCTAAGCATACGAATTCTTTTCATTTGTTAATGGATTATATTTCGACTGCTATTTTTTGCTTGGATTATCTTTTTAGAATACTAACAGCTGATTTCAAATTGCAAAAAGGAAAACTATCATTTCTGTTCTACCCATTTAGCCTATTAGCCATAGTGGACTTATTGTCCATTTTACCGACTTTTTTATACTTTAATAACAGTCTTCGATTATTGAAAATAGTACGAATGGGGCGAGTACTTCGAGTTTTCAAAGTTATCCGCTATTCAAAAAACATTCAGATTTTGACGAACGTTTTGCAAAATCAAAAAGAGTCATTATTGCTAGTAGCAAGCCTAGCTGTTGGTTATATTTTCTTTACTGCTTTATTGATTTTTTCGGTTGAGCCTGATACTTTTGAAACATTTTTTGATGCAATTTATTGGGCGACCATATCATTAACTACTGTTAGTTATGGTGATATATTTGCAACAACAATGCTAGGAAAAATCATTACAATGTTGTCTTCAATAATTGGAATTGCGATTGTTGCTCTACCTGCAGGGATTATTACGGCTGGCTATATGAATGAAATTACAAAGAAGGGATAAAAAATTCATTTTTCCCTTGACTCTCACCTTACGTTATCCCTTATACTGGGTATAGAGAGGAGATTTCTATGAACGAAAATTGGACAGTTAAGCAGGTCAGTCAGTTGACAGGATTGACGGTGAGGACCTTGCACCACTATGACCAGATTGGTTTGCTCAAACCAGCATTTGTGGCTGAAAATGGTTATCGTTACTATAATCAAGAAAATTTGGCTCGTCTGCAAGAAATTTTATTATTTCGTGAGTTGGAATTTCCTCTCAAAGACATTCAGCAGCTTCTGGACGTGACGGAAATCAATCGTCAGCAGGTCTTGCGGGACCATATCACCCTTTTAGAGCTCAAAAGGGAACGTCTGGACCGCATCATCAATCACGCCAGATTGCTCACAGAAAAAGGAGGAGAAGTCATGGATTTTCATGCATTTGACAGCAGTCAACTAAAAGCTTATAAGGTGGAGGCCAAGGAACGTTGGGGACAGACCGCGGCCTATGCCGAGTTTGAAGAAGGTTACGATGCCAGTAAGGATCGGGTGTTTGCCCAAGAGATGCAGGCTATTTTTGAAGCTTTTGGAAAATACAGGTTCTTAGAAGTCAGTCACCCTGAAGTGCAGGCTCAGGTAGCGAATTTGCGGGCCTATATCACGGAACATTTCTACACCTGCACAAAGGAAATTTTGCAAAATCTGGGTTTCATGTATGTTGAAGATGAGCGATTTTCAGCCAATATCGACCGAGCAGGTGGACCAGGCACAGTAGCCTTTGTCAGTCAAGCCATTGCGATTTATTGCCAAGAATAAATAAGGAAAGTCTAGTGAGAACTAGGCTTTTTTGGTATACTAAACTGAGGAGGAAGTAATGAAGGAAAAAATATGTAAGAAGTTAAAAGAACTCGCCACAAAGCCTGTACGGCGAATTGATTGGAGCGGAGAGAGATGGTTTGTCCGAAGATATAAGCAAGGTTTAGCTTTGGGGTGGATTATCTACTTTCTTTTGCGAGAAGAGTTAGTGAAGGAAATTCTCAGACCTGTTAGTAGCTATTTAATGAATTTTTCCTGTATACAGTGGTTTTATGTGAATAGACTGGCTTTTTTATTAGTCTTCACCTTTCTGCTTTCCCTTATGAAGAGTATTTTTTCCATTTTGCGACGGTATAAATTTATCCGCTATTCTTTGTTAGATGAAGATGCATATCCTGAATATGACTTCCCTTTTCAAGAGGACTTGGTTTCTTTTTTGAATCAAAAGGAAGGGCGGGAGATCGGAAGAGCGTCGTGTAGGGAAAGAGTGTCTTCGCCTGTGTAGATC
>ERZ650307.309-NODE-309-length-27225-cov-17.022414_pt1 | contig 27225 bp, 24 predicted proteins | sample MGYA00376243_ERZ650307 | MGnify/ENA primary metagenome ERZ650307 (study PRJEB26733, sample SAMN07839242) | wastewater metagenome | biome: urban; feature: artificial channel; material: waste water | place: USA: North Carolina | collected 2016-03-31 ... | reverse complement strand
TATATATGCTATATCTTATAATATATATATTTTATTTCAGAAATGGCTTTGTTCACAATCCTATAAGGATAGGTTCCCAAACATGAAAACTATTAACAGTGATATAGTAAACATTAAATCAGGTATTAATGTATTAATATATAAACCTGTAAACATATATGATTGTATTTTAGGTGACAATGTATTCATAGGACCATTTGTAGAAATACAACGAGGTGCAAAAATAGGTAATAATACTAGAATTCAGTCTCATACTTTTATTTGTGAGGACGTAGTGATTGGGAATGATTGTTTTATTGGCCATAACGTTACATTTGCGAATGATTTATTTAAAAATGGATCACCATGCGGTGATAAATCAACATGGTTGAGAATTGAAATAGGAAACAATGTAAGTATCGGTAGCGGTGCAGTCGTTTTAACTGAGAAAATTTGCAGCGGTGTTGTAATTGGTGCTGGAAGTGTAGTCACAAAACCAATATTAACAGTTGGAGTCTATGCTGGAAATCCAGCTAGATTAATAAGAAAATTATAGTACAGGACAATGACGTCCTGTACGGAGGTTATTTTATATAGATCTGGGAATATAACAAATGCGGATCGATTATTTTGTTTTTTGGAACATGCATTGTACCATCATATTCTGATTTTGATATTACTCCATCTTGGAGAAGAGATACAAGATGATCGTTGTCAAGAGATGCTAAAATTCGAATTTTAGCATCTTTAGTATCAAAGATATGGTCTAATAATCCATGTTCAGGAATGTCCGGTATATTTATTAGATATTCTGGTTTTGGAATACTGCATATTAAGTTCCAATAGGCATCAAAATTTTCTATTGGCTTAGGAATTATATTTGCATTAAGCCCAATGCGAATTGTTTCAAGCCAACTGTCATAAAATCTTTTCTTATGTAAAGATTGCATGTTTTCATCACACCATGTAGACATTACTTCCAATGAAGGAAGAGATATTTCTCCTGTGAAAACTTTTATCACCCAACGGCTAATAATATCAAAATATGGGAATGCTGCACCATAACCTGCAGTATCGACTGGTGGATTAATTACAACAAGTGAGGGATCATCAGCATAAAAGAAATGCTCATATAGTCGACTTCTATCAAATCCATTTATAAAACTATAGTCTGGCATTTCATATCCAGTACAAAATATGATTTTATCAAAGGTATCTTTTGAACCATCAGAGAAAACAACCAAACCATCCTCAGATATATATTCAATCTGTGATCTTAATTTTATTTTTTCAGAATGTAAGTTTGGAATTATTTTTTCATTTACATGCACTGCATTATTGTTCGATTTACTTGGAATAAAACCAGATTTTCTATATATATCCATATAATCTGGGATCATATCATCTAGAATCTGTAAAAACTGCTCATACGGCATTTCATCTAGAAGAAACCTACCTAGATATGAATGCATAACATCGTTATATGATTTAGAAAAAAATCTAGGCAAATACAGACCTAATTTTTTAACCGATAAAGAAACGTGATTCGCATAATCGACAAGATCTGATGATATATCTGCACCACTAACTCCACCGCCAACAACTAAAACTTTATCACCTGTAAATCTATCAGGTCTGATATAACTTCGTGCTGTGGATATTTCACCATTAAATTGATCCAAACCTATAATTAAAGGTAATCTTGGAGCCCATAATTCACCTGTGGCAATTATGATATTGTCGAATAATTCAATATGAAGCTTCCCTTCTTTTTCGTATTCAACGACCCAGGAATTATCTTTCTTATAAATTGATGATACAAGAGAATTAAATTTTACCCGTGAAAGAAGATCATTTTTCTGTGCAAAATTGCATAAATAATCATGCGCCTCATTTAGGCTTAAAAAATCAGACTCACCTGTATAAGCATCTGATGTAAAGTAAAATGTATATTTTGAGTTTTGCATATGCACATGATCGTATGCACCTCCACTTAGTGGATTCCATATTCCACCAAGCTTTGAGTTTTTTTCAAATAAGACAACATCAATGTTATTACTTATTGCATGGAATGCTGAAATTATCCCAGCAGGACCACCACCTATTATTCCTATTTTCATGTTATTCAGCCTTTTTGTTTTTAACTAATATGATTAATACAGGAACAGCAAAAAATAAAGTTGCTACGTTCGCGAATATAACTGCGATATCATCATTCTTGATGCCGTATATAATCCATGTTATAACACCAATTATGAACATTCCGTACATTGAAATGGAAATTCCATTTGTATTTTTTGTTTTGATCGTTTTTAAAGCTTGAGGAGCAAAAGCAAAGGTCGTGAAAAATGCAGCAATAAAACCTATGACAATTGAACTGTTTTCGTGCATATATAATCCCTATATATTTTCCAAGATTAATTGTACATTCACACCTTTTGAAATTAATGGTAGTCTTTCGAAAGATTCATTCTCTTTAATTAAGCGACACCATTCATTTAGCATTGAATAAAATGAATCAGACCAGTATGACACTTCATTTTCAGGATCTGGGATTAGGTGCTCGTCTAGGACGCCATGATTAATCCAGTTTTCAGAACTGAACAATTTAACATTAATTTCGTTGCTTTTTTCAGGCGTATACTTTATTTCACCATTTTCAAAAATAAGATTTAAATGCAAGCCTTTAGGTTCATCTTTTTCAACCTTGCTGGCTTTAATCTTAAAGATGCATCCATTTACTCCTACTCCAAAAATATATCCATTATCATCAACACTTACTAAGCCTCCAGCTTTCTCTTTGACAGCAGTACCTTTTGATACGCGAACTGATTCATATAAAACATCTTGTTTTGAGATGTAAGTAAATAAGTCAATTAGGTGACATGATAAATCACCGAGTGCTCCGCTGCTTGCGTTTTGATCTGCAGTATCGCGCCAAGTTAAATGTTTTCTCCTGAGTGCTGAATCTTTATTGAAACTTGCATAGAAATAGTTGATTTTACCAAATTCATAAATTCCTATTATATTAATAATAGCCTCAATTAACTTGTTATATCTATAATTAAATGAAATGATACTTTTTTTATTAGCAACTTCGCATATCCTATATGCAGAATCAATATTTGTTGATAATGGTTTTTCACATACGATTGGAATATCCTTCAGAGTGCTGATTTCTTTTATGATCATCTCATGGGTGTGATTGGGTGTGCATATAATTATTCCATCAGATTGTTCAACGATCTCGCTAATATTGTTTTTTATGAAAATAGGTTTTGATGATACTTCTGATGCAGAATGAACATTGTTTTCATTTGTATCGTACAATAAAATAGATGCTACAATATTAATTTTTGATAAGGCTTTAATATGAGCTTTCGCTATGTTTCCGCATCCAATGATACCAATAATCATGATGTGATTCCTCTGACAACATCTAGTATTCCAAAACAGTATTTATTATCTAAAACATTGGGGAACAATATTTTTGCTGAGTTATCGGCATTATTAACTAAATAACCATTTCCTGCTTGTTTAAGCATTGGGAGATCATTGCAACTATCGCCAATGGCATGAATGACATCTGATTTTACAGATAGTTCTTTCGTCAGAAATAAAATGGTTTCATCTTTCCCACAACATATTGGAATAAACTCAACATCAAAGCAATTTTCTGGATCTCCAGCAGCTGGATTACATTTTGTGAACATAACTTTTATTCCTGATTCGTTTGCTATTTCATTTATTAATTTAAAATCCAATGTTGTGGTTTCACTGTCTTGATAGTAGAAGCTATATTTATAATATCCTTGATAGTCATCAGACTGTCTGATTAAATCAATGTTGTTATTGTTTATCTCTTTTAATATTTTTTCTATTTTATCTGAATTAAATCCAGATTTTTCAATTTGATTTTTCCATGATTTAGAAAGTACAGGCACTCCATTATCGATCCAATAGAACTCTGTTCCTAGACTACAGCATATGAAATGAGGTGCCTTGGATATATATCCATCTGATTTTTTGATAATTGATTTTAAATTTGAACCGGTAATCCATCCAATCATTATTCCAAATTCAGAGCATTTGGTTATTAAATGTTGCTCTAACTCATTTATGCCACTATTTATTTTATTTTCATTTGAAAATGGAATGTAAGTTTCATCAACATCACAACACACGACGTGATTTATATTGTTTGGTAATGGAAATGTATCAACGAGAAATCTATTTGAAGAAGTCATGTATAACCTCAATTATTTTATCTTGCTCATAAATAGACATATGGTTATGTAGTGGTATATGTACCAAAGAAGAGTGAAGTTGCTCTGATTTTACAAACTGAATTGGCTCTGGGTAATTCTTTGCGTAATCAGTTTCATGCTTGTGAGACAATACTGGATAATAAACATCAAACTCTATGTTTCGTTTTTTTGCGAATTCCACTAATTTGTCTCTTTTGTTTTCATTTACAATTAGAGGGAATAAATGCCAAGTGTTTTCTATTGTTTCTATAGGTAATTTAAATTTATTTTCATTTAGTTTTTTTAGTTCTTTAAGATATCTATGAGCTAAATATGTTCGTTTAATTGCATTATGTTCAAAATAGTTAATTTTTGAATGTAAAGTTGCTGCTTGGAGATTGTCCATGCGGCAATTATATCCCCAATTAATGGATTTTATATTTTTTTTCCCTTCAAAAAAACCATGATAAGATATCTGTCTTGATCTACTATATCCTTCATCTGAGTTTGTCAAAATTGCGCCTGACTTTCCGAAACTGCCAATGTTTTTAAATGGATTAAAACTTAAAAATAAAAAGTCACAATGTTTGATTATATCAGTAACTCCAAAACATTGAGCCGCATCTATTAATGTTTTTATATTATATTTTTTTGCTAAAGCAAAAACATCTCTGATATTTTTAGTTGAACCGTACAAACAAACAGGCAAAACAGCTTTAGTTCTCTTGGTGATTAATCGTTCAATTTCTGATGGTATTATATTAAAGGACTCATCAATGTTAGCATAAACAGGTGAGGCTCCAATTGAGAATATTGCGTTCTCAGTTGCTGCAAATGAATTTAGTGGAACAATAACTTCATCGCCGGCTTTAATTCCAGCTGCTATTAAACCTATCTTTATTGCATCAGTTCCGCTGCTTGTTGCTATGCAATACTTGGCTGTGTAGTATTCTTTGATTATATTTTCTACGAGTTGTATGTATGGACCACTTGTGAAATTTCCACTATCTACAACATTATTAATAACTTTTAAGCATAACTCTTTTTCGTCAATAGAATTTAATCTATCTAATGGCAAAAACTTTATTGAATCATGATTGTATTGTGATTCATTATTAATTAGATTGATTATTTTGTCGTGTGAATATGGTTGATTTTCTAATTCTATTGAATCTGATTTATATTCGATAAAATTATTTATAAGGATATTTATTTCTTTAATACACTTCACGATTGAGTCTCCTTTTTATATCCAAATGGAGCGTACTTCAAGTTGGGACTCGGGCGCATCATTTTTATAACGATTTTGTAACATGTATCACATTTATATCTTTGTGCGTGTTTACAGTAAAGTCACGTCATGGTTGTTGATTCGAGTTTTTTACTTGCCTGATAACTATGATAACTCTTTGTTTTCATAGAGTTAAAATTAGAGCGATTGGTTATTCGGTACGAAGTGTCATGGATAGGATCTGTACTACAAATTTTTACATCAATTTCACAACAACAAACATCAAAGTATTTTCTGCTAAGCGGTATTAAAAATAGGCATTGGTTCAATTCTCATCTCATAAACGATGGAGAACTTATCATTTAGCGTTACTATAATGGCTGGCTTTATAAGGTGAGACTTTCATTTTATCTATCTGAGTGTGATGCTATTCTCTCCATCTTGATTAATTTCAGTTCCCATATTATTGTTCCAATGTGGTAACCATAGGAACTTGTCTGCTATTTTTACAGCAATCATATTTTCATTTTCTAAGCTGACATCCGTTTCAGATACACGAGTAATGACATGGGATGGTTGGTTGTGAAAATAAGAAAGTCCAACAGAAACCCATTGCATCAAAAAACCATCATCTTTTTTTGGTGTCTTGAGAAGTGAAATTAATTGATTTTCAATATGTTGTTTATGATTTATTTTCCGATGACGGATGTTTTTTATATTCATATTTAGACGGTATTTATCATTTACAAAGTTAATGAAACCGGTGATGGCTGCTCTCTGACCAGGTTTGCTGTTCAGATAATGTTGTAATTCGTCTTGCCCTGGGTGTGCCTGCTGTTCGTTTTGACAGGAAATAAAAAATGATATTGCTGGGCGAAGAGCAAGACGTATAGAACGTAGCGTGGTTTGTTGCTTTGAATATTTATCAAACAAATAAGATCTGTAACTATCTATCATTGTGAGAAAATTAGTTTTTAAACTGGATTGCTCTATCATCTTATTTATCTGCTGAATTTCGGATGTCTCTTTTTTACGAGTCGGGTCTATCTCAATACCGTATTCTGAGTGAAGCCAAGAAACGGGCTTTTTGGCACGACGTAATGATTCAATCCCAAATAATTCAACAAGTTGTTCCGATGATGGCAAATCCTCAAAGCTATTATCTAACTGAATAAAAAATAATAGATGCTTGTTGATGGTAATTGCCGCTTTTTGTGCGCCAGATTCTTTCAACAGCCACGCGCTGAATTGAGTGTAATAAGTCGCAAATAATTCATGTCGGAATGCGGCCTTGTTGAGTTCTACTCTCTTGCGAAAAGTATTGAGCCATGTGCATGTTTCACACAGTGTAACGCGTCCCGCAGGCATTTGATTATGACACTGAGTACAGTGTGTAGTTTTCGCTATTGAGCACAGAGAACAGATTTTTTTGCCATGAGTACCAACACCTGTGAGTTTACGATATCGGTGACACAGGGAACATGTTCCGTATGTTTCTTTATCGCATTGCTGGCATAACCATATAGTCTCAGTATTCCGTATTAGTTTGTGAAGATGGAGTACAGGACGTCCGCATTGTGAGCAGCAACGTAATGGTCGGAAGTAAATCGAGCAACTATTACATACAGGACCGTAAGATGTGATCTTTCCGATAGGCTTGTCGCTTCGGCCACAACGGATACATGGATGCCGATTGAGGCATTTAGCGCAGACAGCTGACCCATCTCGCACGGGTAATCGCGCAAATGAACCACAACCTGGGCAAATTCGTTTTTTAAACTCTCTGGCATAACAAGTGTCGCAATATCGCATATTTTTATAAATGCGATGTGCTTTTAAGATCGACCGCCCGCAATTATCGCATTCCATGAATGCCTTCCTTCATTGGCAATGATGAGTATGAATGCTATGAGACTTTTGCTGATTTTAGTTGAGTGCATAAACGTCGTTCATATTTTTCTCAACAAACGATTCCACATGCGAATGACAGCGTTTTTTGATTTAACCTGGACGATTGACTTGGATGATTGCTTTTTTCTACCTATTTGAGTTTGTGTGAGCCCTTCGGACTCGGAGATGTGGAGCATTTTTTCGATATTGAGAATAGATTTAGAAATATTGTATTTATCGGCGATCCCGATGATTTTATTGGGTGAATGATCCAGTAATTGAGATACATCGTTAAGTAAATTTGCCCGCTCTTCTGTCCGGCATAATTCAAACGCTAAACCATTTTCCGGATATCTGACAGATTCTGTATTTATCCCCAATTCGGAAAGAAAATGGTTTATCGGTTTGTCGTCTGAGCGGTAAGCATGCCGTATTAAATGGATATAATGACTGGCTAACGAGAACCATTGCGATAATGGGATTGCAGCCTGATTTAGTTCTGCATAGCCCTGAGCAATAAATGATTCGGCATTATTCTGAAAATTGATTGCGATCTTTTTGACGTTGAAGTCCGGTTTTATAGCCGATAGATCAAAGCCGCAGAGAGCACAGGCTGTCAAATGGCAATCTGGAAGGTTTAATCTGTGTGGTTGAATAGCGGAATGACATGCAGGGCATCGGTCAATCAGCATGCAGTGATGATTGGGGCAATAGATATACCAAGCTTTCCGCCAGCTACGCTGGTAATAGGCTGATTCAGCTTCCTCCAGACATAACGGACATATTTGTAATCCGCCTATATGTTTTCTGTTTCGAGAGCCTAACGATAATATCCATGCCGCAGTGTTATGGATGGTATCGTCCGTCCCACTAATTTGCTTGATCAATGGTTTCAATGTGGCATTAGTAAGGATATCTAACGGGATGTGCGCAATGGAAGACAGATGCGCCAGATGGGATAGGGATAAACTTCGGTCTATATCTGTCGTCCAGACTCGCTCTTCAGGCCAAAGACATCCCGTAAGTGTTAATGGGTCGCATCCATGCGCAAAAGCGATTCTCACCAGCCAGGATGAAAGCAGTTCATCTTTGAATAATGGCAAATGAAAAAGCCATTGAGCGTTAGCAGACAATTTCTCTGATGCCTTTTGTTGGCCTCACCCATGATTTACTTTCAACAATTTGTCTGTCGATTTGTTCTGTTCCGCTTTGTATTGCGGCTGTTGCACAGGCAATTAGTAATTTGTGTAGATCCCCTATATTGCCTGAAGAGATTGAATGGATCAGGCTTGCTAACTCCGGCTGAGATAATTTGGACGGTTTTTTCAACGGTAATACACGTTCAAAACTGGCTAATAGACGCTGGAATTCCTTATCCAATTTCCAGGATGGCAGTGTGATCACATCAAATCGACTGGCATGTTGTGGATCGGTATGCAGCACCCGAACCGCCTCAAGCGTTCCCACGGCCACAATCGGGATCGCCAGTTCATTACACAACAGTTTAATTGCATTCATTACTTGGCGTTGCTTAATGGCCGTGCCCGTCAATAACGAATGCATCTCATCAATGATCAACAATTTCACTTGGCAAGCACGCATCAGGTGAATGACCTGATAACGAAGTTTGGTTACCGGATCACTAATTCTGTACGGTGTGAAAAAGCGTTCGAGAATGGAAACGTATAATGCTTTTTCATCAGCTTCAGGCGGTGCCTCAGCGATGATAACCGGTTTGACCGGATCACTATTGTCATCTACATAGCCTTGACCACAGAGCTGATTAAACCGGTCAATAATGGTTGTTTTACCATTATTAGATTCACCGACAATAAGCAAATTTGGCATCCGTGGTCGTTTGGGTTTTTGCATTAAACCCTGAAGCGTATCCAAAATTGTTTGGGCTCTCTGATAACCAATCCAACGAGGTGCATCCAGAAAGGCGATCCGTTCTTGATCTGACAACAGCAGGATATGTTGGAAATCAGGGTGGATATGCTGATAGCTCATTATGCGATATCTCCGAAATCATCAATATCATCAAACGTTAAATCTGAACCGGCTTCTGACATTGATGCCGGTATGGACGAAGCCATAGGTGTTGTAGCGGGAAATGGCTTGGCTGGAGAAATGTTTCTTTCGTGTTCACGGCGGCGTTGAGCCTGACGTCGGGCTTTTTTAGTTTTTTCTTCTGACTGAGCAACGATGGAACGAAGTTCTGTAATGGCTCTCAGAACACGATGTTCATCCGCTTTGGAGTCGCCCATTTGCTTCATCGTTTCGCGGGCTTTGTTGTATTCCCACAGGCTCAAGGATGGTAATGCTTGATTTGAGAATGGAATTTTAAAATAGCTTTTGATTTCCGGATCAAAAAACCAGACATGACTTATATCTCGAGGGTCTCGTCTGAATGTTAATTCATGTTTTTTATTGGTGTCTCTGTCTTTGGCATTGATCCATGGACGGAGTATTTCTGAATAATATCTAAGCCCATCAATGGTGACACCAAAGGCTTGTACTGTGCGACTGAATGCGGGCAGAAAATCGAGCTGAACGGTGAAGCCATCATTGGGTTTTGGTGGGAGTCCAGCCCCTTGAATTTCACTGTTACCGAAAATACCGATTTCCCATTTTTTAGCGGGTGACATCCCCAAGCTGGAATGTTTTCGTTGATGATAGACTTTGCAAATGAGCTTCACTAGCCATTCTTCAAACTCGGTTTTGGTCATGACCGCATGAGCTTCTGAGTCATAGCCATCCCGATCTTTGATGGAAGAATGGGTTGTTCCTGGCAATAAATGTATTTCTCTCAGAAACGTTCCGAGTAAACGTTCTATATGTCCGCCATATCGAGGTTGTCGTACCGGACGGAACTCAAGATTAACCCCATAATTCGTACATGACTGCCGGAAATTTCCTGCACGGAAATCAGGGCCATTATCAACATGGATCGTTCTCATCCATCCCCATACAGGCCAGTCGGCATCGACTTTGTGTAACAGAAGCCAGTCATCTTTGGGGATAACGGAGTGTGCGACACACATCGCAACGGAGGTTTCAGACGGGGGATCGAAAGATAAGTAATAACCAGTCACCATTCGACTGTGAACATCAATCGCTAAGGTGATCCAGGGGCGTCCGACAGGCTTACGGTAAATGTCATCAACTAGGATGATATCAGCCGGAGTGTGGTCGATTTGGATCACCGAAAGAGGGTAGTCTGCATTAGGGAAAGAGCCTGCAGCAGGTAAAAATTTATTTTTGGCTTTTTCTTTATAGCCTCGATAACGGAGTTGGTCTTTTTCTGCCACTCGTGAGATCCGATATCGGATGGCTGAAGGACTAGGTGCAGGGATTTCCTTTTCGTTGCATACCCTCAGTACTTCAATAACGGTCTGACTGGGCGTAGCTCTTTGGTTAGTGAGATAAAAATCCTGGATCACATTTTCAATGATTTCGACGGTTTCTGTCGGTAAACGAGATTTTCCTTCCGACCAGCCACGCTGCATCGGTAATAATGCTGAAGTAGATCCATATCCTCTGTAACGTTTTAGCCAACGATAGAGGGTGGCAGGATTCACATCAATTTCTTTAGCCCGAGCTTCAACATCTTTACGTCCCGCGAAAGGGTTATTAATCAGAGGTTGGATAGCAGCGAATCTGGTTTCGGCTATTTTCCACTGAGTATCAGCGATTTCATGCAGATCAACATAACTGTTCTTGCTTTCAGGATCAGTGATAGAGCGAAGTTCATTGATGCGTAATTGTTGGTGTCTGCCAGTTTCAACGCTAACGCCAATGACTGATTCAAAATCGAGTACCTGTTCGATACGATACGTTTGATTTCGGCATTCAACATAATTGCCAACATTAATCACAACAGACTTTCTGACTGGCTCAAATGCTTCGTTAAGAGGATCAGAATTGGAGAAGTTATTCATGATTTGCCACCCATAATTCTGTTGATTCGCTTAGCGGTCTGGATATATCGCAGTCAATCTGGCGAGAAGCAAGTAAATGCCAGATGTGCGCTAAGCCTTCTGTTCGATATAACCCTGTGAAATGTCGGCTGAGGAGGAAATCTATAGATGCGGAGCCCATTTGCCTGAGATTATTTAATATCCATGCTGATTCTTCGACTGGAAAACGTAATCGTTTATAACGTTCAAGAAACATAATGTTCCTGAGAGTCTGGTCGCGGATGCGGGATTCATCATAGATGTGAAAGCACCAGCCCTGTTGCTGGGCATAACCCCAGGCTGCTTTCCATTTTGGCAGCCATTTTCTCCAGTTTTTTCGCCATTCTTGTTCTGGTTTTACTTCTACCAGCATGGGTTTTGGATAAGAGGAATAATCAAGTTTACCTAGACGGTAATAGACCAGGAAATCAGGCGTATAGGTATAGGACTGGTTGCCGAGAGAAAAAGGGATTTCGACAGGCTGAGGGATCATATCCAGTACCGAATGATAGAACTCATGCTTGATAATAAAATCCCGCTCAAGGGTCGATTCGAATTGAATAGATGTTTCTGAACGAAAAGCATAAGAGCCGGAAACGCTTCTGCGTGTAGGGCCAATCCGCCTTTTTTGTGATGGTTCAACTTTGTCGCAGCTATTTCTGTTCATCCTGAGCCTCGTCGCAGCTATTACCATAAGAATTGTCGCATCTATTTATAAAGTTTGATGCTGAAACCCTTATTTCACCGTTAAGATTGTCGCATTTATTTCTACATCTTACAGCGGCAGTAAACCGCGTCCTGGCGAAATTTCGTTAGCCCATAATGGCATTTTGTTTTTAGATGAACTGACGCAGTTTGAAAAGCGCACACTTGATGCGCTGCGAGAACCGTTGGAAACTGGCCTGATCACCATATCCCGTGCCGCGCGGCAGATGGAGTTTCCTGCGCGTTTTCAGCTGATTGCCGCCATGAACCCCAGCCCCTGCGGGCATCTTGACGACCAGCAGCGTGCCAGCCCCGATCAGGTGTTGCGTTATCTGGGCAAGCTCTCTGGCCCGTTCCTCGATCGCTTTGATCTGACGGTCGAAATTCCGCTGTTACCCAAAGGTAGTTTAAGTCAAAAAGCCGAACGTGGTGAAAGCAGTGCCGATATTAAAACGCGCGTGATCGCCACTCGTGAACGGCAACTGGCGCGCAGCGGAAAACTGAATGCCATGCTGAGCAGTCGCGAGATTGAGCGTGATTGTGCATTATTAACCGACGATGCGCAGTTTCTGGAAAACGCGATCCACAAGTTAGGCTTGTCGCTGCGGGCGTGGCATAAGCTGTTGAAGGTATCACGCACTATCGCCGATATTGCAAATGAGCCGCAAATTCAGCGCCAGCATCTGGCGGAAGCTCTCGGCTATCGCGCAATGGATCGGCTGTTTCAACGGTTGAAAACAGCGCGGTTCTAGCACACCAAATAAGTTTTTATTGTGAGACGAGAGAACCAATGCGGTCTTGAATATTAAAAATCCGATTTCGCCCGGCGTTCTTAGCTGCATACAGCGCTTTATCGGCAAAACTGAGCAAAACATCGATATTGTCATCTTTTGACATGAGCGACGTGATACCGATCGAGACAGTGATGCTGAGCGGCAAGCCATGGCCTAAGGAAATTTTTGCGTCAGCAATCGCTTGGCGTAAGCGTTCGGCCACTCGGATAGCTTCTTGCTCAGTGGTTTCTGGCAACAGGATGGCAAATTCCTCCCCCCCCACACGGCCAATAATATCGACCATGCGCAATGTGTCTCGGCATATCTCTGCCAGTTTTTGCAGTACAAGATCGCCGACCTTGTGGCCATGCGTATCATTGATCTTTTTAAAGTGATCCACATCCATCATAAAAATAGACAACGTGCCACCGTAGCGAACCACCCGTCTCAGTTCGAGTTCAGCTTGCTGCATAAAATGGCCGCGATTATTAAAACCGGTCAGGTGGTCTGTGTGGGCTTGGTGTACCAGTTCAAGCTCAACCGCTTTTTGTGCGGTAATATCAGTGTGGATACCGCTCATTCTGAGAGGCTTGTGCTCTGTGGTCCAGGCGGTAAATTTGCCGATAGAGCGGATCCAGGCCCATTCACCGTCCTTTTTTCGTCGACGATATTCCACCGTGATTGGCTCTCCATTTGCCAGACATTTACGGTAAGTCTTCATCACGCGTGAGCGATCTTCGGGATGAATACTTGTTTCCCAGACCTGTAAACTGCTGGTAAATTCGTCAGGCTCGTAGCCCAGTATTTTGGCATATTCAGGGCTGACAGAAATGGCGCCAGTCTGGACGTTGATGTCAAACCAAGCCTGATTTGCGGCACCCAGTGCAAGTCGCAGACGTTCTTCGCTTTCACTGAGAATAATTTGCGTCTTATTCAAACGACGATTCAGGCGTTGCAGGTAATACGTGATGGCAGAAACGACCGTTAATATGATCAATACGGCAATCAGGAGTGGGAATACCCATGCGGGAGCCTGTTTGGGGCCTGGATCGTAGATGAAACCATCCAATTTGTAACCTGGCTTGATCAGCCCTGCGTTGACGAAGGAGTCGGCTATGTGCTGCCAACGACCTTGATTCATATGGCCAATTTCGATTAAGTTGGGAAAGATCAGCTTACGCATTTCGGCAGCTTCAAACTCCAGATGTTCCCTCGTTTTCTCGACATGGTATTTCTCAAGCAATAGCGTGATGATTTCATCAGGATGATCCATGGCGTAACGCCAGCCTTTGAGCGAGGCTCGTCGCATTGCTTCGACACGGTTTGGATGATCACGTAATTCTGCTTCCGAGGTGAACAGAATGTCGCTGTAGAAATCGATCCGGTAAGTAGACGGGTCAATGATGTTATAAGCGACATTGTGTTGTTTCAGGAAATACGGCTCATTGGTGGTGTAGGAGTTGAAGGCATCAACCTTGCCGGATATCAAATCGTTGATATTGTAGCTGCTGGGTATGATCTGAACTTGTGAAGGAGAAACACCTTCACTCATGAACATGCTGAGAAAATCGGCATCTTTCGTCATATTCATGAGCATGACTTTTTTGCCCATGAGGTCGTGCACGGACTCGATACCCGAATCCCGGCGCGTCAATAATACCGATGGTGAGTGCTGAAATATTGCGGCAAGGGCACCAGCGGTTTTCCCAATAGGCGTTGATACAATACCTCACTATTGCTTTCTGCATATTGAGTGTGGCCGGCCAGCACTTCAGGTACCGGCTGATGGTCTGGATCGCCAGCGTGGATGCGGACATCCAGACCTTCTTCTTTATAAAACCCTTTTTCCAGCGCGGCATAGTAGCCGGCAAATTGGAATTGATGATGCCAGCGCAATTGCAGGTCGACGACTTCGGCGGCATGCACCTGTGTAGCGATAACCATCCCCGCAGAAAGGAATGCAAACATGCGCAAAATAACGCTCCGGCTAATAAAGCCAAAGCGGAGTGATGCGCTATTTATCCTGCGTTGATGATCGAACACTATGCGCTCCTATCCATAGGTTTTAACGCCCGGAGATGACGTTAATAACCGCAGACCACACTGCGACAGCAGTACACAACATACATTAACAATCGATTCTACCAACTCTGTGTAGTTCAAAAATATACAGTAAGTTATAGCGTTAGCTAGGTTTATGTCATTTTTTGTGCTTTTTTGAAAGAAGATCTCAAACTCGATTATCTGCGGGCAGCCCTGTGTATGCTCGGTGCTATGTTTTTTATTTCTTGCTTATTATTACCGCACTAGGGTGGTGATTAGATTTCAGCCAGATGGCCTTTCCAGCGGGTTTTTGATTCTCTTGGCTCAGTCGAGCCAAGAGCACGAAAATCAATCAAGGAAATCGCTGACTTCTTTTTTTTCATATTTGGCTAATGTCAGCCAAGGGCGTGGCATGGTGCCCGACGTTACGGGTTCAATCTGCATCTGGTAATGATGGAAACCATTTTTGGCTTTCTTCTCCAGTGACAGCGGGATCTGCAGTGTATCTGACCACAACAGTGTCAGCTCTGAGTCTTTATTTTCCTGTTTATACCAGTGCGCACCTGCTGGCGCAGGTTTGTCCAGCCGGGTCATTTTCTGCAGCGCTGTCGGTTTGAAAATGTGGGAATGCAACGTCCAGTCAGGTACAAAATTGGCTTGTCCATATTCTCCGGGTGGATAATAGACAATTGCTTTGTGCACCGGATCGACGTAGTTCAGCGTCAGAGAGCCATCGGTGTTATGGACCAGCCATTGTGCGGCGGTCTGATAATTGAAATGTTCGTGCGGTGCCTGCATTTCATTATGTTCATTGTGTTCTACTTCGGCGCGGATGCCTTCCGGGATCAGCCGTTCACTCCAGATCGTCTGGCCATCGCGGATCCAGCGGTCTTGATAGTTCAGTGTTTTGACCACGCCTTCTTCGGTGGTTTCGGTCGTGGTGTAGTGAATGACCGCATCGACTGGCGGCAATTCACCGGCACTGCTTAGCATGGGGATGCTGAGCAACGCCAGAACAATAAGGGTGTAACGCATAAAGACTCCTTGTTCAGGGCGAGAGGGATAATACCGCCAACGGGTATTATCCCTGCGCGATTCGGTTGTGACTTAATAACCCGCGGCTGCTTTTACCAGTGAAAAGACGTTGGTATTTTCCATCGTGCCTTTGAAGCTGCTGGAACCGGCACCATCGGCAAACAGCATCACATCACCACCACCGTGAGTTTCGGAGGATAAACGAATACCGGCTTCCTGCAGATAATCGTTGGCCTGTACCTGATCACTGGTCAGATCGGGACGCGTGGCCGGACGATTGCTGCCGTTACCAAACACCAGTGTGGTGTACGGGCGGCCATTGACATCGGTGGCTTGATTGCCGTCTTTATCGGTGACCAGACCGAGGATCGGATTGCCTTTTGCCGAGTAACCATTGATGGTCATGGTATGGTCATGGTCGGCAGTGACCACGATGAGGGTGTTGGTCAGATCGACCTTTGCCAGTGCCGTTTTGATCGCGTTATCAAATGCAACGGTGTCTTCCAGTGCTCGTTTGGCGTTAGTGCCGTGCAAGGCGTGGTCGATGCGGCCACCTTCCACCATCAGGAAATAGCCGTTGTCATTTTTTGACAACACATCAATGGCTTTAGATGTCATATCGGACAACGAAGGCTGTGTGCTGGCACTGTCAGCGACGCGATCTAATTCATAAGCCAGATGCGAGCTGGTGCTGAACAGGCCGATGAGCTTCGTGATGCTACTGCTGTCGATCGCTGCCAGAGCTGTTTTATTCGTGACATAGCTATAACCCTGTGTCTGCAGCTCTGCGGTCAAATCGCGGCCATCAGCCCGGCCTTTGGTGTTGCTGACCGAATAAGGCGTCCAGTGATTAGCGCCACCGCCCATCAATACGTCTACGCCATCGCCGAGTGCACTGTTAAAACCAGCACCACCAGGAACGGCTTGTGCGGCAATTTCATATTGCGTGTCGCGATGACAAATATGTGAATAGGTTGCCGCCGGCGTGGCATGGGTCAGCTCAGTCGTGGTGATAGCCCCCGTACCTTTGCCTTGTGCTTTTGCCAGTTCCAGCAGCGTGGTGGCGGCAGTGCCGTTACCAGTGGTGCAATTATTCACGGTTTTATTGCCGTGACTGTCTTTACCCGGTGCCACCGCCGTGGTATCTGCGCTCATCGAGATGACTTCATTGTTCATCTTCACGCCAGTCATGTAAGCTGCCATGGATGGTGCTGAGTCGGTCGTTTGGGCATCATTGGAATAGGTTTTGATGCGGGCTGTACGTGGTAATTCCTGCATTTGCAGGTTGCCTGCTTCGCCATATTGGTAAATACGAGCAGCGGTCAGGGTGGTTGGCCCCATGCCATCCCCGAGAAAGAAAATAACGTTTTTGGCCGGAGCGGCATAGGTCAGCGGGCTGGTTAATGCAGCGGCGATCGCACAGCTGAGTAATAATGGTTTCAACATGATTTTCTCCTGAATAGCTGATTACAAGCCAGCGATGGTTTTGACTTTGCCGAAGACTGCGGTGTTTTCGATCACCCCGTGAAAATCATCCGCGCCCATCCCCATGGCACCTAAAAAGACATCGGTGCCGCCATGTGTTTCGCTACCGGGAGTACCAACTTCGACAACCACTTCCTGACGGTAATCGTCTGCAGACACGCTCTCATCCGTCAATGCCGCTACGGTATTGCGGGTACCATCAACGCGATTAGAGCCATTACCAAAACCGATGATGGAATAAGGCATGCCATCGGCATCAACGCTGGCTTCACCAGCGGTAGCACCGGAATAGTTTTTTACCAGCCCCAATACGCCAGCCTGATTGTCAGTCGTTTTACCGGTGCGTTGCGCATAACCGTTTAACACCAATGTATGGTCATGATCAGCGGTCACCACAATCAGGGTATTTTTCAGCTCTGGATCAATGGTTTTCATTTTGGTGATAGCGGCGGCAATGGCGTTATCAAATGCCACGCTGTCTTGCAGGGCGCGTTTCGCGTTGGTGTCATGCAACGCATGGTCGATACGACCCCCTTCCACCATCAAAAAGAAACCATTTTTGTTGTTGCTGAGCACGTCGATGGCTTTTTCAGTCATCTCGGTTAGCGATGGTTCGGTGGTGGCGCTGTTTTTCTGACGATCTAAGTCATAAGACAGATGGCTATTGTTAAACAGGCCAATCAGTTTTTTGCTGTTGTCTGCCGCCGTCAGTTCGGTTTTGGTGCCAGCGTAGGTATAGCCTTTTGCCTGTAATTCAGTGATCAGATCCCGGCCATCGCTGCGTCCGCCGCTCAGATTGGCAGCCGAGAAAAATTGCTTGCGGCCACCACCGAGGATCACGTCAACACCGTCGGCCAGTTTGCTGTTAAAGCCAGTACCACCGGGAACCAGTTGCGCGGCAATGTCATTTTCCAGATCGCGGTTACAGATGTGGGCATAGGTCGCAGCTGGGGTGGCATGGGTAACGCGAGTGCTGGTAACGACGCCGGTGCCCCAGCTTTTGGCTTTGGCCAGCTCCAGTAAGGTAGTCATCGCAGAGCCTTTACTGGTACTGCAATCGTTTTCCTGCGTAGCTTCGGCGTTCATGGAGATAACGCCATTATTGCTTTTAACACCAGTCATGTAGGCTGACATGGATGGTGCCGAGTCGGTTACTTGCGAATCATTGGAATATGTTTTGATAAAGGCGGTTTCTGGCAGCGAATCAATGGTGGTGGTGCCATCTTCGCCGACAGAGTAAATGCGGGCGGCGGTGAGAGTGGTGATCCCCATGCCATCGCCTAAAAAGAACAGCACATGTTTCGGTGTTGATACCGTAGCGTTCTTTTGCGTTGAATTGTTGTCCAGATTGCATGCAGTCATCAGACAGCTGGCGGCCAGAACGGCAACCAGAGTGCTCATTTTATCCATTGCTCTTAACTCCGTGATCAGAATATCTGAGCAAAGCTAAATCTGGTTAATGACGGTTAAGTTGCATATTTATGGCGGTTTAGTGATCCGTCGCTGTTCTACTCGGTTTTTGAATCACTTTCTTTTTCCATCGGCTAGCGTTATAACGGCGGCGTTGTAACTACCGGAGTGTGACGTGAATCCCATTTTAACCAGTATGCTGTTACTGATGTGCAGCAACGTATTTATGACCTTCGCCTGGTATGGTCATCTGAAAGACATGAGTAGTAAGCCGTGGATCATTGCGGCCATCGTCAGCTGGGGCATTGCGCTGTTTGAATATCTGCTGCAAGTGCCAGCCAACCGGATTGGGCATAGTGCGCTGAGTGTGGGGCAGTTGAAAATTATGCAGGAAGTGATCGCGCTGGCAGTGTTTGTACCGTTCTCAGTGTTTTATCTGAAAGAAGCCGTTAAACTCGATTACCTGTGGGCGGCATTTTGTATGCTGGGTGCGGTATTTTTTATCTTCCGTGAAAAAATCATGAGTATGATCTGACCGATCGATGGGGAGTAGGTAATGCAACGTTTTGCTCGGTTGTATAGTGTATTGCTTGGTTTGAGTTGGTTACCTTTCTCCGTTTTTGCCTCAGCAGCTTTTCCGCCGTATTTAAGTTCCAAGACTCCTTATCAACCCCAGCAACAGATAGCAGATTATCAGTCGATACCTACCGGTTATCAGTTGGTGTTTACCGAGCTATTGGCGCGCCATGGTGCGCGCACGATGACGGGGGGTAAAAGTGATTTATTGAGTTACCAGCTCTGGCAGCAGGCACAAAAAAGTGGTGCGTTAACTGCGTTGGGTAAAACATTGGGGCCGCAACTGGCAGCGATGATCAAAGCCAATCAGGCGTTAGGTTATGGTCAACTGACGCAATTAGGGCGTGAAGAGCATCAACAGCTGGCAGGCCGACTCGTTTTACGTGATCAGTTGTTATTTCAACAAGCCATTGCTCAGGATCGGAAAATCAGTGTGCAAAGTTCCGGCAAGGGGCGGGCGGTCGATAGCGCGGAAAACTTTGTGCTCGGTCTCAAGCAGGCGCAGCCTGCATTAACGCCATTGTTACTGCCTCCAGAGGCCAACCCAATACAACTCTATTTTCATAAAAACGACAGCAGCAAACCTTATCGTAACTATCTGAAAAAAGATGCCCGACTCAAAGCAACGCTGGCTGCAATCAAAGCGCAGGCACAAAGTCAGCAAATGGCCCGGCAAGTATTAGAACGTATTTACACGAAGCAATTTGTCGATCAGTTGGGAAGCGGCGAGTTACCGACACCGTTGGCTGCTGCGCAAATGCTGTATGACCTGTATGCGATTGCTCCCGGTATGCAATATGAAGGTCAGTGGCAGTTCAGCCAGTTTATACCGGCAGAGGCGGCAAAATGGTTTGCTTATCTCAATGATGCGGAAGACTTTTATCAAAAAGGCCCCGCCTTTCAGGGGCAGGATATTACCTATCGCATGGCGCAGGTGCTGGTGGATGATTTCTTTAACAGCATAAAACAGCTGCAGGGAAATGCTTCGCCTTTGGCGGCAAAACTGCGTTTCAGCCATGCCGAGGTGGTGATCCCGTTTGTTACTCTGTTACAGCTGCCCGGTAGCAATCAAGCGGTTACCACTGAGCAGCCTTATCGTTATGACAACAATCCGTGGCGGGGTGAAACTATCGCGCCGATGGCAGCCAATATTCAGTGGGATGTCTATCGGGATGCTCACCAGCACTATTTGGTGAAAATGTTGTATAACGAGCGGGAAACGCGTTTTAAAGCAGATTGTCAGCCCATGAAAGCCGATAGTTTTTATTATGCTTTCAGTGAATTGCAGCGCTGTTATCATCAACAATAGTCATAACTGGCGGGTTAATATTTTGATTTGCCGTATCGCCTGTTTGTTATCGGCTTGCGCATAACGTGCCGTCAGATAGTGTGTAGTTAGTTGCTGCATGATTGGTGCTGCCGGATGATTGACTGCCTGCAAACGCTGCACAAATGTTTGTGGTGTTTCATCCTGTTGGCGAATGAACCCACGCTGCGCTAAGCGTCGGCATGCCTGTAAATAAACCTGCACCAGTGGGTCTTGTTTGACCCTGTGCCGTGCCAGCCAATGGATGCCCAGCGCTACCCCGATCACCAAAAATAACCCGCCGAGCATTGCGAACAAACGCCCCCAGATGTGATTACCAAACAACTCGCGCAGCAGTTGTTCCTGCGACTGATTGTTGTAATTCAACACCCACGAGGTCCAGCGATAGTCGAGAGCGGCCAAATATTGATGTAGTTGGGCGAAAAACAGCAGATTGCGGTAACTGGTCAGGCTAAACGGATCTCGCAGGCGGGTTTCTTCCGCCGGCAGGATGTCGTCGATGCTGCGACTGAGGCGATCGGGTGCCACCATCAGCGTGGGGTCAAACCGTTGCCAGCGATTGTCGAGCCAGACCTCCGACCAGGCATGGGCATCAAACTGATACAGGCTGAGATAGTTGTCATCAGCATGATATTCCCCGCCTAAATAGCCCGTTACCATCCGCGCTGGAATGCCCGCCGCGCGCATCAGGAAGGTAAAGCTGCTGGCAAAATGGGCGCAAAAACCACGCCGAGAGCCAAACATAAAATCATCGATCTGATCGCTGCCTTGCAGTGTGGGTGGTTCTAACGTGTAGCTAAAGCCATGACTGGCAAGATAGCGCATTGTGGCTTGGGCAAATTCCCGATCATCAGAATTATTCAGACGTAGCTCGGCGGCCAAAGTACGCACCTGCGGGTTTCCTTGCGGTAATTGCAGGTTTATCTGGCGCACGTAGGGGGTTAATTGCGAGCTGAAGGTGGTTTGCGGGAAATAGCTTAACGGGATCTGTTTTTTCTGCTGCAGTAATTTGGGCGAATAGAGGCTCATCACAGGGGTGAGCAGTGCGTCGTCATTGTCAGGGCGCGACAGATCGAGGCTGTATAACCAGTGCTGATTGCTGGGTTCGACAATCAGCCGATAAGTGCTGGAGGGCCCTTGCCAATGTATCAGCTGTTTTAACGGCGTAGCGGCAGTAAACGGGTTCGTTTGTTGTTGATACCACTGGCGTAAAGAGGGTGCCACGCGCCAGGTTTTTCCATCAAATTCTTCATGCACCAGTGCCCGCCAGTAACGTTGATTTTCTGGTGGCAATGGCCCGTCGAAGCTGGCGCGAAACGCCAGTGCACTGGAACGGGAAAGTTGCGCGATATCGCCCGGTGTTACCTCTTCATTGAGACCGGTCGTAGCACTCTTGATATCAGGTATTCGCCACATCGGGCCTAAATGCGGGATCAGTAAAAACAGCACGGTCATCAGCGGCAGACTTTGCAACAGCAGACGTAACCCTAACTGCCATTGTGCGCGGTAGCTGTTGGTCTGATAAATCGACAGCAACGCAATGGTGTTAATGCCGGCCACCAGCAGCAGGTAAATGGTAAACGCCAGCCCCTGATGATAGATCAGCGCCAGCGCCACCAGAAAATAGAGCGATAACACATGTAAGCTGAGGTGACGACGACTGGAGAATTCGAGAAATTTCAGCGTACAACCCAGCACCAGCAAATTAAACATGGCGGGCAGAAAGCCACTGCTACGCCATACATAAGCGATGAAGACCATACCTAACAAGGCCAGACTATTTTTCAGCCACAGCGAGGACGGCTTTAACTGCTCACGCGCTATTGCGTAACGCCAGCCGATGGTGAGCAGCGCACAAGCATAAATGGCGGCGTGCAATTCGCCATACAGCGGCAACACCATCAGCAGATAACTTAAGCTCAGCCAGTTCAGTGTCTGTTGGCCGAGTGTTACCGAGAGATGTTCAGTGGTTTTCATACAGTGCCAACGCCGTCAGACAATGAGTTTGATGCAGTGTGCCTTCGCCGGGCGCAATGCTTTGACTGCCCAGCAATAAGCCGTAATATGCCCTTTGTTGCTCCAGTATTTGTAGCTGATAACAAAGCTTCGACAGGCGCTCTTCCAGATCCTGCCCCGGCGTTTTGTGTAGCTCCAGCCAACACAGTTGCGGGATCGGTGTCATGAACTCTTTGCTGACTAACCCACGCCCTTGTGCAACTTGTTTCCACGCGATCTGGCTTAATGATTCGCCGCTGCGATACGGGCGCACACCTTGCATTTCATCCATGCCCGCGGTTTGACTGACGGAAGCTGGCGCATTGGCTTCCGCCTGCGGCGTATTTCCGGCCTGCAACTGCAGCTCACATAGCAATGGGCGTGGATAAGCCAGCCCGGTTTGTTGCAGATCGAGTTGTGTCCAGCATTCCAGCAAACCGAGCGGCCATTGGCTGGCTATGCGTAATCGCCCCGGTTGCAACCAGCCACGGCGTGTTGCAATAAAGGTCACACCGAGTTGCGCACGATTTTCCAGCGTTGGCAGATGTTCACCTAAGCCATCCATCGCGCTCAATTGCAGATCATAACGCGGGCGTTCCGTTTGTAATTGCACCAGAAAGCGTAACGATTGCCCGGCATAACCGGTCGGCGCGCTTAGCGCTGCCACCGTTAACCCGCTAAGGTTGTAGTGGCAGTAATGCATCGAGATCACAAACAGGCTGAACAGCAGATAGGCCAGTGCCAGTACCAGATTGTTTTCATAATTGGAGCCGAGCAGGAAAATCGCCACCGTAAGACACAGATAAACCCAGCCGGTATGACTGGGAAAAATAAACAGGTTATGGCGACTTAAGCGATATTGGCTGGCTGGTGGAATGCGGCGGTCTAACCACGCAGTCATGCGTTGTTGCCAAGCCTGATGTAGAGATCGCCACAGTTTCATCGTACCGGGTCCACTCGTTCCAGCAGTGCGCGACTCAGGCTGCTACGGCCGCCAATCGCGCCGTTATAACCACTGCGTAAGCGATGTTCAGCCACGGGAGCAAAAATCGCCTGAATATCATCCGGCAGTAGATAGTCACGCCCAGCCATATAAGCCCAGACACGGGCAGCACTTAACAACGCCTTGCTGGCGCGCGGCGATAGTGCGTGCGGAGTGATGCCAGCGGTGCGGCTTTCCTGCACCAGACTGAGCAGATAATCCAGTGCGGCATCGGCCACTTTGACCTGTTCAGCTTGTCGTTGCATCAGTTGCAACTGTTGCGCATCCAGCAGTGGGGTGACGTTAATGCTGCCGGTTTGCAGTAACATGCGTTTTTCGGTGATTTTATCCGGATAACCTAGCTCGATCCGCATCAGAAAGCGGTCTAATTGTGACTCCGGCAGTGGATATGTGCCGGCTTGATCTTGCGGATTTTGTGTCGCAATGACGAAAAATGGTTCCGGTAGGGCGCGGGTTTCGCCATCTAAGCTGACCTGACGCTCGGCCATCGCTTCCAGCAGGGCGCTTTGTGTGCGTGGGCTGCCGCGGTTGATTTCATCGGCCAGTAGCACTTGGGTAAACACCGGGCCGGGGTGAAAAACGAACTCTTTTTGTTGTTCAAATACTGAGACACCGAGCAGATCGGCAGGTAGCATGTCGGAGGTAAATTGTACTCGCTGATAATCGAGCCCCATCACGGTGGCCAGTGCGTGCGCGAGGGTGGTTTTACCCATGCCCGGCAGATCTTCAATCAGTAGATGACCTTTCGCCAACAGGCAACAGACCGCCAGCTGGATCTCTTCTTCCTTGCCTAAAATCACCCGGTTTAGTTCACTCAGAACGGCTTGAATATGCTGCTGCACGCTATACTCCGAAAAATAATGAGGCTCCGCAAAAATGGCAGCCACAGTCTCCTGTAAGTATAGAAGCCTGTGGTGAAAGGCCGGGACGATCAGCGACGGCTGAGAATGCGTAAAATACGTAGGAACAGGTTGATAATATCGAGATACAACGCGGCGGCGCTGTCGATGGCGTTATCCAGCGTTTTCGGGATCGCATTGGCGCGCGCCCAGTCGTAACCGATGTAACCACTGAAAATCAGTGCCACCGCCCAATCGGTCAGCGGGTGAGATTTGTGGAAAATGAACACTTCCGCCAGTTGCACGACCAGAGTGATCAGCAAGGCGAAAAACAGTGCCCGACCGATGCCCTGAAAGAAAGCCGGATACATGCTGCCTAACAGCATCATGACAAAGGTGATTTCACCGGTCACGCGCATCGCTTCCAGCACCAATGCGCTGTCGAACTGGCTGACCACCAAGTTCAGTATCAGACCAAACGGCACCACAATCAGGTTGTAACCAAAGAAGCTGATCAACGGGTTTTCTGAGCGATTCAGAATAAAACTGCCGGCCATACAACACAGGAAGTAACCGATAAAAAACAGCCGATGATCGATGGCATACAGACTTTCCACCGGAATGGTGACCATTATCAGCCAGTTAACAAAAAAGCCCCAGCACAGGATCAGACCGATGGTGAGGTTATACAGCGACGGGCTGATTTGTTGCACACCCGAGAGGTGTTCGCGTTTAAAAACACTGGTTTCCATAATTTTATTATCCCATACATAGTGAGTTGTTCATTCTTACAACAATTTCACCGAATTAACAGCATCGATTCAAATGAATATGTTTCTATCACTAACCGTTTGATTTGCTACGGAGTGAGTTCAGTTCATGGATAAACTCGGATAAAACAGCGGTTTTCTGCTTCACCTGTACCGATCTTGCGGTGATAATGCGCGCCTTCGTGCTGACTATGAGCGGTCAGTGGTGTCGAACCCTCATTATTCAGAATTAATTATGCTGTCATTTCTTCCCGGTTTTATCTTATTACCACTCAGTATTGCGTTTGTGATCCTGAATACCGCGCTGGTGTCATTTCTGATCGGCATTCAGGCTTTGTTGAAGTTATTGATCCCGATTGCAGTGATCAATCATTACCTGACCCGTGGCTGTAATTTCATCATGTACGGCTGGTTGTGTGGTAATGCGCTGATGTTGCGACTGGTGAATAAAGTGGAATGGGAAGTTCACGACACTACCAATCTGAATAAGAAAGGCTGGCATATGGTGATCTGTAATCATCAAAGCTGGGCCGATATCGTGCTGTTAGGTGATATTTTCCGTAACCGTTTGCCAACACCGAAGTTTTTCTTAAAACACGATCTGTTGTATGTGCCGTTTGTCGGGCTGGCGTGCTGGGGCTTAGATATGCCATTTATGCGCCGTTACAGCCGTCAGCAATTGCTGAAAAACCCGGAGTTGCGTGGCAAAGACGTGACTACCGCGCGTGAGGCGTGTGCCAAATTCCGTACCATTCCGACGACGGTGATTAATTTTGTTGAAGGCAGTCGTTTTACACCGGAAAAGAAAGCCGAAACCAAATCACCGTATGCGCATCTGCTGACCCCGAAACCGGCGGGGTTAGCAATGGCGATGAACGTGCTGGGTGAGCAGTTTGAGAAGATTGTCAACGTGACGCTGGCCTACCCGGAAAATACCGGCCGCCCTTTTCACGATATGCTCAGCGGCCGGCTGACGCGCGTACAAGTCTGGATTGAAGAGATCCCGGTGACGGCAGTGCAGCGCGGCGATTACATCAAAGACAAACCGTTTAAGCGTGGTTTCCAGCAATGGCTGACCGGCGTTTGGCAACGTAAAGATCAGCTATTGGCAGAAAAACGCTAACGGAATGGTATTAACTGAGTAGCGCAAACAGTTCATCCAGATTCTGTTCCGAAAATACCTGAATATCGTGTTGGCGTAACAGGCGGGTGGTGATGCCTTCACCAGGAATTTTCTGGCCGCTAAACTGACCGTTATAGATGTTGCTGCTGCCACAGGATGGGCTGCTCTCTTTTAAAATTGCGTATTTGATTTGTTGCTGCTGGCACAAGGTGAGAGCCTGTTCAGCACCGCGCACGAAGGCGGTAGTCACATCACGGTTACATCCGGTCATTACGCGGCCATCGGTCTGAATTTCAGCCGCTGGGCGCGGCGTGGGTAAGCCACCGGCTTGTTCCGGGCAAAATGGCACCAGCCAGCCATTGGCTTGCCAGCGTTGTAGTAAAGTGTGATGAACCGGCTTGCTCTGACCGTCATAACGCACCGGGCAACCCAGCAAGCAGGCACTGACTAGAATCTTTGGTGTTTTCATTCTTCGACTCCCGTGTGTTTTTCGACGATTTTAAGCGTGAGCGGCAAAATGGCCCAGATTATTTAAGTTTCATTAATTGGTTATGTGAGCGGGGCGCAGTCGCCATCAGTATGATCAGGCACATGTGGTAACATCTGGAAAATGCCTAACGATGCTGTTTCAGGTCTCCACCGTTGCCGATGATGGGTATTGGTTTGCAGAAAACCGGTTGTCTTTTTAGTCTGGACATAAAAAAACCTCCGGTTTCGGAGGTTTTCTATCAACATTCTGGGTATTAGTCTTTCTTCTGCAGCAGGAATTTCACCAGCGCAATGTACTCTTCGGTGCTCTTGATGCCTTCAGTTTTCACCAGATATTTACCGTTCA
>ERZ650307.301-NODE-301-length-27421-cov-11.931594_pt1 | contig 27421 bp, 17 predicted proteins | sample MGYA00376243_ERZ650307 | MGnify/ENA primary metagenome ERZ650307 (study PRJEB26733, sample SAMN07839242) | wastewater metagenome | biome: urban; feature: artificial channel; material: waste water | place: USA: North Carolina | collected 2016-03-31 ... | reverse complement strand
AAATGATGAAAAGGATTTGTCCATAAATGGCAAGTGTCCATATTTCAGAATACTTATCAAAAACAAGCGTGCACAAATTAAATCCAATTCAGAGAATACGTATAACAAGTCGTTCAATACGGGTAATCCCCCCTCGACTTAGCCTGTTTTGCGGGTATTGGGACATAACCCTCCCCCAGACGGGAAATGCCCGCTTTCGCGGGCATTTTTTTTGAGTGCGGGGCTAGGGTTTCTTCTTATCGCTGCTGCATCCCCAGCAACCCCCTAATTTCGCGGTTCATTGGCAGGGCATAATCGCTGGCCGCCAAGACCTCGCTGGTGACGGGGTGCACCACTTTTAGGTTCACAAAGACTGCGTTTTCGCCCAAGGCATAGGTTCCCAGCAAAATGGCTTGGGCGCGTTGTTGGCGAGCGAGTTCGGCGATTTCGCGGGTCAAAATCAGCTCGCCTTCGTTGCGGCGAATGTAAATGCCGCTGCGCAGCTTCATTTCAATCATCCGCCGGCCCCGCTGCGAAAACCGCGCCGAGACTTGCTCCGACACCATCCGCCCGAGCGTAGAAGAACGGTCGAGCGCGTCAATATTCACCAGCGAAGCGGTCAGCACGGGGCCATTGCTGGGCTCGTTAACCTGCAATTGTGCCAGCAGCGCGTCAGCCGCACGGTAACTGGCAGTCACCAGTTCGTGGCTAGCCACCGAAGAATAGGTCGGTTCGCTGCGACCGTAGCCCACATCGGCACAGCCCGTCAGCACACCCAGCCCCAACAGGCTGCCCAGCAGTAAAGAAGCGCGGCGCATTAGAAGCCTCCCCGAATGGGCACAATAGGCAGTGGCACAGGTTGTGAAGAAAGAGGCGGCGGGAGATACAGCGATTGGTCGCTATCGGCAACGTAGTACACGTTGGTGACGCGCCCCACATAGTTATCACCCGACACCGCCGAGACGGTCAGGAAAATCTCGTGCTGCGGCACGGGGCCGCTGGCAAATTCGGAGGCGGCCCAGCGCGTGGCATCAAACGCCCCGCCAGCCAAAACCGACGTGGCGATACCGTGTGGGGAGGTCAGCATCCACGACCCTTGCAAGGCCCACACCCCTGCTGCCAGCAGCGTGCCGCTAACAAACATCCCGTCCTTGCGCCCTGGCGAAAACTTCACCACTTGGATGTCGAGTTCAATCTCTTGCGTCCCCATCGGGCTGCGTTTGACTTGAATGCCCCGATTGACCAGTGCGGTAATCATTTGGGTATGGATGGCTTGGGCAAAGGGGGTGTTTTCTTTGGGCGGGCGGACAAACATCCGACCACTGCAATCCATCACCTTGCAGTCTTTCCCCGTCCGTAGCGAGGCCACCAAGGTCTCGGCGGCATTATTGGCAATCGCGTTCCAGTGTGCGCCCGCCTGCAACTTGAGCTGCCGGTTGATGGCGAAATTGGTGGGGGCGGGGGTTTCGCTGGTGGGGGTGGTGGTGCACGCGGCGGCCAGGAGGCTCAGACCGAGTGCCACGCTGCCCCGCACAGTACGGGCTAAAGCATGAGAGCGAAAAAGGGTGGGCTGCATGTGGCGGGCTCAACAAAAGAAGGAGGTAAAAGATTATGCCAGCTCGTTATCTTAATGGGGGGCTTAATGGCGTTAGGTAAAGTAAATAATTTACCCGTTTCCCGCCGCCACAAAATCCCCCGCCGTACGCCCCAGTCTCGTCCCCTAGCCCAAATGAACTACCCGCCCTAGCCCAACTGCGCTGCCTGCTGCCCCCTTCCGGCGAATGTTGGTGCTGTGCTGTGCCGCCTAAGCTGACAGATATTCGAAAAACCGTATTTTCGCACCCAGACGACGGTCGTCTTGGGTGAACGTCACGCACCGGAGACAGCATGAGCCACTTTCTCGACCGGCTGAGATTTTTCAGCAAAACCAAGGACACCTTCGCCAACGGTCACGGCGCGGTGGTAGAAGAAGACCGCACTTGGGAAAACACCTACCGTCAACGGTGGCAGCACGACAAAATTGTCCGTTCCACCCACGGGGTCAATTGCACCGGCTCGTGTAGCTGGAAGGTGTATGTCAAAAATGGCCTGATTACGTGGGAAACCCAACAGACCGACTACCCCCGCACCCGTCCCGATTTGCCCAACCACGAACCCCGTGGCTGCCCACGCGGCGCGTCTTATAGCTGGTATGTCTATTCAGCCCAACGGGTCAAACACCCTTTGGTGCGTGGCCGGTTGGCAAAAATGTGGCGCGAAGCCCGCAAAACCCTAGGGCCGATTGAGGCTTGGCATTCTATTAGCCAAAACCCCGAAAAAGCCAAGGCCTACAAGTCCGTGCGCGGCCAAGGGGGCTTTGTGCGGGCGAGCTGGGATGAGGTGAACGAAATCATCGCCGCCGCCAACGCCCACACCATCAAAAACTTTGGTCCTGACCGTGTCATTGGCTTCTCGCCGATTCCGGCCATGTCGATGGTCAGCTATGCCGCCGGTAGCCGCTATTTGAGCTTGCTGGGGGGCGTGCCGCTGTCGTTCTACGACTGGTATTGCGACTTGCCACCGGCCAGCCCGCAAATCTGGGGCGAGCAAACCGACGTCGCCGAATCCGCCGACTGGTATAACTCGAATTACCTGATGGTCTGGGGCTCTAACATCCCCATGACCCGCACCCCCGATGCCCACTTCTATACCGAAGTCCGCTACAAAGGCACCAAGACCGTCGCCGTCTCCAGCGACTTTGGCGAAATGGCCAAGTTCGGTGATATTTGGCTCGCGCCTAAACAAGGCACCGATGCTGCTCTCGCCATGGCGATGGGGCATGTGGTGCTGTCCGAATGGCACAAAACCGGCAAGAGCGACTATTTCACCGCCTACGGCAAGCAATACACCGACTTCCCGATGCTGGTCATGCTGGACGAAAAAGCCGGTCAGACTGTGCCAGGGTATTTCCTCCGCGCGTCTAACCTCGCCAACAATCTGGACGAAGCCAATAACCCCGAGTGGAAGACCCTGTGCCTAGACCAAACCACCGGTAACGTAGTCGCGCCCAATGGCACGATTGGCTTCCGTTGGGGCGAGGCCGGCGAGAAAGTCGGGCGTTGGAATCTACAGATGAAAGACGGCAAGCTGGGCGGCGAAATCGACCCGCAGCTGTCCTTGATTGACTGCGCCGATAGCGTGATGTCGGTGTCTTTCCCTTACTTTGGCAGCGAGCACGACGAACTCCTGCCGCGCAACGTGCCGGTTAAGAAAATCACCCTCGCCGATGGCAGCACACGCCACGTCGCCACGGTGTTTGACTTGATGATGGCCAACTATGGCGTAGACCGTGGCTTGGGCGGCGGCAATGTCGCCAGCAGCTTTGACCAAGACATCCCCTACACCCCCGCTTGGCAAGAAAAACACACCGGCGTGAAGCCTGCGTTGGTGGTGCAAGTGGCGCGTGAATTTGCTGACAATGCCCACAAAACCAACGGGCGCAGCATGGTGATTGTCGGGGCGGCCCTCAATCACTGGTACCACATGGATATGACCTATCGCGGCATCATCAACCTGTTGGTGATGTGCGGTTGCGTGGGGCAAAGTGGCGGCGGCTGGGCACACTATGTCGGCCAAGAAAAACTCCGCCCGCAAACCGGCTGGGCACCCCTCGCGTTTGCCGGTGACTGGGTGCGTCCTTCTCGCCAAATGAACGGCACCAGCTTCTTCTATGCCCACACCAGCCAATGGCGGCATGAAAAGCTCGGTACCAGCGAAATTCTGTCGCCTACCGCCGATGGCAAGCTCAAGTCGATGGCGCTGCTCGACTTTAACGCCAAGTCCGAACGCATGGGCTGGCTGCCTTCCGCCCCGCAGTTGTCCGCCAACCCGCTGGACGTGGTGCAAGCCGCCGAAGCCGCCGGCCAAGACCCGATTCAGTACGCCGTGCAGCGACTCAAATCCGGCGAGCTGGATATGGCGTGTAACGACCCTGACAATCCGCAAAATTTCCCGCGTAACCTGTTTGTGTGGCGTTCCAATATTTTGGGCAGCTCCGGCAAGGGGCATGAATACTTCCTCAAGTATTTGCTTGGCACACAAAACGCGGTGATGAACGACGAAGAAGGCTGCATCAAGCCAGAAACCGTCAAGATTCGCCCTGCGGTAGAAGGCAAGCTCGACCTGTTGACCGTGCTGGACTTCCGCATGTCCACCACCTGTCTTTACGCCGACATCGTGTTGCCGACGGCCACTTGGTACGAAAAAGACGACCTCAACACCTCCGATATGCACCCCTTTATTCACCCGCTGAGTGAAGCCGTGCAGCCGTTGTGGGAAGCCAAGAGCGACTGGGAAATCTACAAGGGGCTGGCCAAGAAGTTCACCGAAATTGCCGGCGAAACCCTCGGCACGCGCAAGGATTTGGTGCTGACCCCGCTGATGCACGATACCCCGCAAGAGCTGGGTCAGCCTTTCGACCCGCGTGATTGGAAGCTGGGCGAATGCGACCCGATTCCAGGCAAAACCATGCCCGCCATGACCGTGGTGGAGCGGAACTACCGCGACATCTACAAGAAGTTCACCTCGATTGGCCCCTTGCTGGAAAAAGTGGGCAATGGCGGTAAGGGCATTGCGTGGAAGACCGGCCATGAAGTGGACGTGCTGCGCGGCATTAACCGCACGGTGCTGGAAGAAGGCGTATCCCAAGGCCAGCCGCGTCTGGATACCGCGATTGATGCCGCCGAGATGATTTTGTCGCTGGCGCCCGAAACCAACGGCCATGTGGCGGTAAAAGCATGGGAAGCCCTGAGCAAAATCACGGGGCTGGATCACACCCATCTGGCCTTGCCCCGCGAACACGACACTATCCGTTTCCGTGATGTGCAAGCCCAGCCACGCAAAATTATCAGCTCACCAACGTGGTCAGGGCTGGAAAGCGAAACCGTCAGCTACAACGCCGGTTATACCAACGTTCATGAATACATCCCTTGGCGCACTCTGACCGGTCGGCAGCAGTTTTACCAAGACCACAAATGGATGCGGGACTTCGGCGAAGGCTTCTGCGTCTATCGCCCTCACGTTGACCTGAAAACCACGGGCGCAATGCTGGGCAAAAAGTCCAACGGCAACCCTGAAATCGTGCTGAATTTTATTACCCCGCACCAAAAGTGGGGTATTCACAGCACGTATTCCGACAACCTGCGGTTGCTGACCCTGAGCCGAGGCGGGCCTCATGTCTGGGTATCTGAAATCGACGCGAAAAAAGCGGGGATTGTGGATAACGATTGGATTGAGGTGTTTAACATCAACGGCACGCTGACTGCCCGCGCGGTGGTCAGCCAGCGCGTGCCAGAAGGCATGACTTTGATGTATCACGCCCAAGAAAAAATCGTGAACGTACCTGGGGCGGAAACGAGCGGTAAGCGCGGCGGGATTCATAACTCCGTCACCCGCACCGTCACCAAGCCCACCCACATGATTGGCGGCTACGCCCAACTGAGCTGGGGCTTTAACTACTACGGCACGGTCGGCTCTAACCGTGACGAGTTTGTCATCATCCGCAAAATGAAGAATGTGGATTGGATGGACAAGCCCGCCTAAGGGTCACCGTCTTTCGGGGTGGGTCAGTTCTGCCCACCCCGCGCTTTCCCCCTTTCATCACCGTTCGGCACTGCCCCCCATCAGGGGCATTGCTCAACGTCAGGAGTAAGACTATGAAAATTCGCGCCCAAATTGGCATGGTGCTGAATCTGGACAAATGTATTGGCTGCCATACCTGCTCCATCACCTGCAAAAACGTGTGGACCAGCCGCGATGGCGTGGAATACGCTTGGTTTAACAACGTCGAAACCAAGCCCGGTATCGGCTACCCCAAAGAATGGCAAAACCAAAGCAAGTGGAACGGGGGCTGGGTACGCGACAGCAACGGCAAACTTCGCCCACGCCAAGGCAGCCGTGCCCGCATCCTCGCCAATATTTTTGCCAACCCGAATCTGCCGGAAATCGACGACTACTACGAGCCGTTTACCTACGACTACGAGCACCTGCAAAACGCTCCAGAAATGCAAACGCCACCCACGGCACGTCCTATTTCGGTGATTACCGGCAAAAAGATGGACAAAATTGTTTGGGGACCGAACTGGGAAGACGACCTCGGCGGCGAATTTGCCCAGCGCAGCAAAGACGCGCTGTTTGAAGGCGTGCAAAAAGAGATGTACAGCACGTTCGAAAACACCTTCATGATGTATTTGCCCCGCCTGTGCGAACACTGCCTCAACCCCACCTGCGTGGCTTCTTGCCCGTCTGGTTCGGTGTATAAGCGCGAAGACGACGGCATTGTGCTGATTGACCAAGACAAGTGCCGTGGCTGGCGGATGTGTATTTCGGGCTGCCCATACAAAAAGATTTACTACAACTGGCAGTCTGGCAAAGCCGAGAAGTGCATTTTCTGCTACCCCCGCATCGAAGCCGGTCAGCCGACCATCTGCTCCGAAACCTGCGTGGGGCGCATTCGCTATCTGGGCGTGCTGCTTTACGATGCCGACAAAATCGAATCCGCTGCCAGCATCGCCGACCCGCAAAGCCTCTACGAAGCTCAGCTCGGCGTATTCCTCGACCCGCATTCTGAAGCCGTGCAGGCCGAAGCCCTCAAGCAGGGGATTCCCCAGTCTTGGCTGGATGCGGCCAAAAAATCGCCGGTCTACAAGATGGCGATGGAATGGAAAATCGCCTTCCCGCTGCACCCCGAATACCGCACCCTGCCGATGGTCTGGTATATCCCGCCGCTTTCCCCGATTCAGGCCGCTGCTGAAGCCGGCAAAATGGGCTTGAACGGCATTTTGCCGGACACCCAAAGCCTGCGGATTCCCGTGCGCTACCTTGCCAATCTGCTCACCGCAGGCAAAGAAGCCCCGATTATCTCGGCACTCGACCGGATGCTGGCCATGCGTGCCTATATGCGCAGCAAAACCGTGGACAAGGTCGATAACCTCACCGTGCTAGAGCAAGTCGGGCTGTCGCAAGCTATGGCCGATGATATGTATCACACCATGGCCATCGCCAATTACGAAGACCGTTTTGTGATTCCTTCCAGCCACAAAGAAATGGCCGAAGACAGCTTTAACGACAAGGGCGCGTGTGGCTTTACCTTTGGCAATGGCTGCTCGGATGGCACATCGGACCACAGCTTGTTTGGCAAGAAAAAACACGGCTCGGCTATTTTTGTCGATATGCCGAAGTCGCGTAAAAAACGCGATGCCGGACTGGAATAAGGGCACGCCATGCAAAACTTTCGCGTGTTATCGGCGCTGCTGTGCTACCCCGACGAGGCCTTGATTGCCGCCTTGCCGGCGCTAGAAGCCGCCTTAGCCACCCAGCCCAACAGCAAAGCCTTGTTGCGCCCCGTGCTCAAGCACCTCAAAGACCAAGACATGATTGCCCTGCAAGAGCAATACGTCGCCACCTTTGACCGCAACCCTTCGCACTCCTTGCACTTGTTTGAGCACATCCACGGCGAAAGCCGCGACCGTGGGCAAGCCATGGTGGATTTGCTGCAGGAATACAAGCGCGAAGGCTTCGACATGGTGCCCAACGAGCTGCCGGACTATGTGCCGCTGTTTTTGGAATTCCTGTCGCAGATAGCCCCTGACAAAGCCCTGTCGTTTTTGGGCGATGCAGTGCATGTGCTGGCGCACCTCGGTGGCAAGCTCAAAGCCTCGGGCAGCCCTTACGCCTGTGTGCTGGACGTGGCGATTTTAGCCTCGCCCGTCGCGCCGTTGCCGCTGTCTGAGCCGCCTATCCGTGACATGGAAGAAGTGATGGAAACCTTTGGCGGGGGCGGTGTAGACGGCAATGTGCCGCTGCTGAAGCCGTCCTCGGCTGTAACCCCTGTCCATTTTTACCCGAACGCCGGTTCACCGCGCGTCTGACCCGCAAGGAGAGAAACATGGCTTACCTTGACGCATTTTTGTTCGGCATCTACCCGTACATTGCGCTGGTGATTTTTTTACTGGGCAGCTTGCTACGCTTTGACCGTGAGCAATACACATGGCGGTCTGAATCGTCCCAAATGCTGCATACCGGCTCACTCCGCATGGGCAGTATTTTGTTCCATGTGGGGATTATTGGGCTGTTCTTTGGTCATGCAGCGGGTTTGCTGACCCCCGTAGCAGTTTGGGATGCCTTGGGCGTGTCGCACACCTTTAAGCAGGGCTTTGCCATGACGGCGGGCGGCATCATGGGGACGCTGTGTCTGATTGGGCTGCTGATTCTGATTCAACGCCGCCTGAGCCACCCCCGCTTGCAGGCCATCACCACTTGGCGCGATAAGCTGGTGTTGGGCTGGTTGTTGGTGACCGTCCTATTGGGCTTGTCCACCATTGCGGTATCGGCTGACCACATGGACGGCCATATGATGGTGCTGCTGATGACGTGGGCACAGCATATCGTCACCTTCCAAGGCGACGCGGCCAGCTTTATCACCGAAGCCCCAACGCTGTTCAAGCTGCACTTGTTTATGGGGATGAGCGTGTTTGTTGTGTTCCCGTTTACCCGTTTGGTGCATGTGTGGAGCGGCTTTGGTGCAGTGAGCTACTTGGGTCGGGCGTGGCAGTTGGTGCGCCCACGCTAAGAACCTGTTCAAAGCGGCAAAAGGGGGCGGGAGGTGTTTGTCTGCCGCCCCTGATACGCTTGTCGAAAGTTAGCAAAATGGCTAGCCTCTCTAGCAAGGAGGTGAAACATGAACAGTGCGCTATTTCAGCCCATTCGCTTGGATGTTCAAGCCGAGCTGGCTCATGCGATGCAGCGCCCAGGGTTTGGGGTGGCATGGGACGCGCTAGAAGAAGAGTACGCCGCACTCAATGCGCTGCTGCTGGCACGTCAGCAAGCAGGGCTGACACAAGCAGAAGTCGCCGCCCGCATGGGCTGCCGTCTCCCGCCTTGAAGCCGCTCTACGTAGCGAACATCATTCCCCGTCATTTACCACGCTCCGCAAATATGCACACGCGTGCGGCAAACGGCTGCTGATTAAAATGGTTTGATGCGTACCGCCCACCTGATTGTTTGCCTACCCTCTGCCATACTTTGACGCTTTATCTGTTCCCATTACGCCCGCCGTTTGACTGCGGGCGTTCTAAGAAGCTGTTTACGATCTGCGAGACTCGGGTGATCCTGCGTTGAAATGCCCCAAAAAATGCTCATTGACCTTGTGTCAACTGCGCTTTTTTGGTTCATTTCGCCTTGGCTGACCCGTCGTTCACTAGATCGTAAACAGCTTCTAACATCCAGAAAGAAAACCCCCATGGCCATTACGGTTAACGGTGTAGAAATCACCGATGAGATGATCGAAAACGAACTCCCCCGCCACGCCGACGCAGACAATCCGCTGAAGCGGGCGGTGCATGAAGTCGTGTTGCGCCAGTTGCTGCTCCAACAAGCCGCCAAGCTGGGCTTTGCCCATCCTGACGATAACGACGATGCCCGCATCGACCGTGTGATTGCCGCCGAAGTCCACGCCCCCGAAGCCACCGACACCGAGTGCGAAACGTGGTACACCGCCAACCCCACGGCCTTTACCGTCGGCGAATTGATGGAAGCCAGCCACATCCTGTTCCAAGTCACCGAGGGCGTATCGCTGGACGCATTGCGCGGTCAGGCCATGTCGGTGTTGGCCGATGTGCGCACCGACCCCAGCCGTTTTGCCGAGCTGGCCCGCGCCAACTCCAATTGCCCTTCGTCCGAAGTGGGCGGCAGCTTGGGGCAATTGTCACGCGGGCAAACGGTGCCGGAGTTCGAGCAAGCCTTGTTTAGTCTTGCCTCGGGCGAAACCTGCGAGCGGCTGGTTGAAACCCGCTTTGGCCTGCACATCATCCGTGCCGACCGCCGCGAGGATGGCCGTTTGCTACCCTTTGCCGAGATTAAAGATGCCTTGGCCGAGCACCTGAATCAGCAAAGCCACGCCCGTGCCCTGCACCAATACCTGAAGCAGTTGGTGGGCGGGGCGGATGTTCAAGGCGTCGAGCTAGAAGGCAGTGACTCCCCGCTGGTGCAGTAAGAACACGTTCTAAGAAGCTGTTTACGATCTAGCGAACGACGGGTCAGCCAAGGCGAAATTCGGAAAAAAAGCGCAGTTGACACGCGGTCAATGCGCATGTTTTTTCCGAATTTGAACGCAGGATCACCCGAGCTTCGCAGATCGTAAACAGGTTCTAAACACAGAACCCCCCGAATCAGCCACGCTGGTCGGGGGGTTCTGTTTGGCGGGCAACGGCGGTGTGCCGTGCCCTGTCAGGTAGGATTACGCCCGTTCAAAAATCACCGCAATGCCTTGGCCGCCGCCAATGCACATGGTGACCAGTGCGTAACGACCTTGCACCCGTTCCAGTTCATACAGTGCTTTGGTGGCAATCAACGCGCCGGAGCAGCCCACAGGGTGACCCAAGGCAATCGCGCCGCCGTTGGTGTTGGTCTTGGCAGGGTCGAGGCCCAAGGCGCGGGTCACAGCAATGGCTTGTGCTGCAAACGCTTCGTTGGATTCAATCACGTCGATTTGGTCCAGCGACAAACCTGCACGCTTCAGTGCCAGCTTGGTAGCCGGAATCGGACCTTCGCCCATGATGTCGTTCGGCACACCTGCAACGGCATAGGACACGATACGTGCCATGGCTTTGTGGCCGGCTTTAGCCGCAGTGGCGGCATCGGCCAACACAAAGAAAGCAGCTGCATCGTTCAGGCCAGACGCGTTACCTGCGGTCACGGAGCCGTCTTTTTTGAACGCGGGCTTCATCTTAGCCAAGGCTTCCATGGTGGTGGCACGCGGGTGTTCGTCGGTGTCAAAGACCACGTCGCCCTTACGGGTTTGCTGCACAATCGGCACAATTTGCGACTTGAAACGGCCTTCGGCAATCGCACGGGCGGCACGAACTTGGGATTCCAGCGCGAAAGCATCTTGCTCTTCGCGGCTGATGTTCCACTTGGTGGCCAAGTTTTCAGCGGTCACGCCCATATGCCCCACGCCAAACGGGTCGGTCAGGGTGTCCACCATCATGTCGATGGCAGGGGTGTTGCCCATGCGTGCGCCGCTCCGCAGCGTTGGCAGCATGTAGGCCGCACGGGACATCACTTCTACGCCGCCGCCAATGCCGTATTCGCAATCGCCCAGCATGATAGCTTGGGCACTGCTGACAATGGCTTGCAGGCCGGAAGAACACAGACGGTTCACGGCCATGGCCACCGATTCCATCGGCAGACCGGCTTGAATCGACGCAATACGGGCAACGTAAGCAAAGTGCGATTCAGTGGGGATGCAGTTACCAACGGTGACATAGTTGATGTCGGCTGCCGCTACGCCCGAGCGTGCCACGGCTTCTTTCATCACGCGGCCAGCCAAATCGCCTGGCTCTAGCCCGCTCAACGCGCCTGCAAAGGTGCCCACTGCCGACCGAACCGCGCTCAATACAACGACGTCTTTACTCATGCTCATTCCTTATTTTGGGTATCGAGAAATTGCCGTGAATGACGTACAGCAAAGCCAGACTTTGCTGCGTGCCACGGCACACGCAGAACCTTACCATTCCATGCTGCTTTGGTGTGAATTGTGTAAAGCAGACGCTTGAAATAGTGTATCTACTGGGCTTTGCGCCAAGTACTCCAGCCATAGCCCTTAGAAGCTGTTTACGATCTCAATGGCGCAGGGGTTGCCAAGGCGAAATTCGGGAAAAAAGCACCGTTGGGACTGAATTCATGCGCATTTTTTTACGAATTTCAACGCAGGATCACCCCGAGTCTCGCAGATCGTAAACAGGTTCTTAGGCCGACGAAACACCCTGCCACCATCGGGGTATGGGTAGCGGACTCCACCGAAAACGCCGACCATATCCACCTGACGGGCTTAGAAGCTGTTTACGATCTAGCGAACGACGGGTCAGCCAAGGCGAAATTCGGAAAAAAAGCGGAGTTGGCACGCGGTCAATGAGCATTTTTTTACGAATTTCAACGCAGGATCACCCGAGTTTCGCAGATCGTAAACAGCTTCTTACAGCAGACAGGAATGGAATACAGCGTATGAGCTACCTTGCCGTGAAACACCTTCATTTAACCTGCGTCGTGCTCTCTTTGAGCCTGTTCGCACTGCGGGGTCAGCGCGTTTTACGCCGCCCCGCTGCCGATTTAAGCCACCCCTTTTGGCGGTTTGCCCCTCATGTTGTCGATAGCGTCTTGCTGGTGGCGGGCATCAGCCTTGCCGTCATGGCGGACCTCAACCCCCTCACCCAGCCTTGGTTGGCCACCAAGCTGGGGCTGCTGCTGGCTTATATTGGCTTAGGCTCGGTGGCGCTCAAACGGGGCAAAACACGCACCATTCGGGGGGTATGCCTAGGCTTGGCGGGGGGCTGTGCAGCAGCTATGGTGCTCTTGGCGGTGCAAAAACCCCTGCTATGGGGCTAATGCCCTGCTGACGGTGGGGACGTGTTCCACAAGACAGGATAGCCCCACCCTCCTATAATGCGGCGTGCGGTGAAATTTGGCAGGGTTAACGCCAAGATAAAGCCGCTTCCTGCCGCATTTTTGCCCCTAAATGAGCCTATCTGCACATGATTGAACACGCCTTCTCCCCACTTATTCTCAAAAATAAAACACTGTTGCCGATTGTTCAGGGCGGCATGGGTATTGGCGTGTCGGCGCACCGACTCGCTGGCACAGTCGCCGGTCTGGGGGGGGTGGGCACGATTGCCAGTGTTGACCTACGCCACCTTCACCCTGACTTGGTCGAAGAGTCGCTTAAATTCACCGACGAAGCCGAATACGACCGGCTTAACCTGATTGCCCTTGACCGCGAAGTCAAAGCCGCACTCAAGCTGGCCAACGGCAACGGCATGGTGTCGGTTAACGTGATGAAGGCCGTGGCCTCTCACGCTGACTACGTCCGTCAAGCCTGCGAATCCGGTGCACAGGTTGTCACCATGGGCGCGGGCTTGCCGCTCGACCTGCCGGAAATGGTCGCCAACTTCCCTGACGTGGCCTTGCTGCCGATTTTGTCCGAGGCACGGGGCATCGCCATCGTGATTAAGCGGTGGATGAAGAAAAACCGCCTGCCCGATGCCATCGTGATTGAGCATCCCAAATATGCGGGGGGGCATTTGGGTGCCGCAAAAAAAGAGGACATCAACGATGACCGCTTTAACTTTGACCGCGTGCTCGAAGAAACCTTCGCCCTGTTCAAAACCCTAGACCTTGAACGTGAACAAATTCCGCTGATTGTCGCGGGCGGGGTGAATAGCCACGAAAAAGTCAAAACCTACCTCGGCTGGGGCGCAGCCGCCGTGCAAGTGGGCACGCCCTTTGCCGTCTGCCAAGAAGGCGATGCCGCGCCAGAATTCAAAAAAGTGCTGGCCGAAGCCAAGTCCGAAGACATTGTCGAATTTATGAGCGTGGCCGGTTTGCCAGCACGGGGCGTACTCACCCCCTTCCTCAAAAGCTACCTGCGCCGCGAAACAATCCTCCAAGCCAACGCCAAGCCCGACCCCCGCCGCTGCACCCAAGCCCTCAACTGCTTGGCCGTGTGTGGGCTGCGAGACGGCTTGCCCAAGGTGGGGCAGTTCTGTATCGACCTCAACTTGGCCGCCGCGTATCGGGGCGACCTCCGCAAAGGGCTGTTCTTCCGTGGCTCGGAAAGCGTGCCGTTTGGGGCGGAAATCCGCAGTGCGCGAGAAGTCGTTGAATACCTGCTGACAGGGGTCAAACCCGCCGACTTGCAGACGGCCTAATCTGCTTTTCCCCGCCGCTACCGTAGCCATGACACGGCGCGGCGCGGCGGGCTTGGTTTTTGGGTACACAGTTCAAAGTTGTGTAATGGTGTCTTAAAACAAGCCGCATCCCTGATTCGCAGGGCGTGCGGCATTTTAATTTCTGCTGCCGATGATTTTTCAAAGCTGCAATCCTGCGACAGGGGTCGTGGGCTTTACCCGCCCCGCTTGGACCCCCGCCCAGCTAGAGTCCTGCTTGGCACAGATGCGGGTCGCCCAACGCACTTGGCGTACCACGCCCGTCGAAGACCGCTGCGCCGGCTTGCTGCGCCTCAGCCAGTTGCTGCTGGCACACCAAGCCCCGCTGGCCGAAGCGATTTGCGCCGAGGTCGGCAAGCTGCTGCCCGAGTGCCACGCCGAGGTCGAAAAAGCCGCGCGGCTGTGCCACTACTACGCCGAAGTCGCCCCCTCCCTGCTCACCCCCCAAGCCATCCCGACCCTCGCCAGCCGCTCTGGTGTCTCGTTTGACCCGCTGGGGGTGGTGCTGGCCGTGATGCCGTGGAATTACCCTGTGTGGCAGGTGCTGCGCTTTGCCGTACCAGCTTTGGCAGCGGGCAATGGCTGTCTGGTCAAACCCGCCCCCTCGGTGCCGCAAACCAGCGCGTATCTGGCCGAACTCGTCGCCGAAGCCGGTATCGCCCCCTTTGCGATGGCATGGCTTGCCCCCGCCCAAGTCGAAACCGCCATTGTCGGCTGCGATGCCGTGGCCTTTACCGGCTCCACCCAAACCGGCAGCCATATTGCCGCGCTGGCAGGGCGGCATATCAAAAAAAGCGTGTTGGAATTGGGCGGCAGCAATGCCTGCATTGTGCTGGCCGATGCCGATGTGCCGCTTGCCGCCCGTGAAGCCGCCCTATCGCGCTTTCGGGATGCGGGGCAATCGTGCAACGCTGCCAAGCGGATGATTATCGTGCCGGAAATCGCCGAGGCTTTTATCGCTGCTTTTGTCGCCGAAGCCCGCAGCCTCGTGTGTGGCGACCCCACCGACCCCCGCACCACCCTTGCCCCCTTGGCGCGGGCAGATTTGCGCCGCTTGGTCGCCGCGCAAGTCGAAGATGCCTTGCTGCATGGGGCGGTGGATGTGCTCGGCAGTCCCTGCCCTACCGGTGCGGGGTTTTTCTACCCTGCCACGGTGTTGGACCACGTCAGTCCGGCATGTCGGGTCTACCACGAAGAGGTCTTTGGCCCCGTTGCCACCGTGCTCCGCGCCAAGGATGAAGCCGATGCGATTCGGCTGGCCAACGACACACCATTTGGGCTGGGCGCGAGTCTTTACAGTGCCGACCTTGCCAAAGCCGAAGCCCTTGCCGCCGAGCTGGAAGTCGGCAGCGTGTTTATCAACCGCCACACCAGCTCCGATGTGCGCCTGCCCTTTGGCGGGGTCAAGGCTTCTGGCTATGGGCGCGAGTTGTCCGAATTTGGGCTGTATGAATTTGTAAACGTCAAAACCTATTGGCAGCGATAGGTCATTCGGGTCGTGGGGGCGCGTCGCTTTTTTCGCCCCGCTGTAAAAACCGGAACGCAAACACCGCTTGGGAGTAAAATCTCGCGCTTTTACAGCTTGTTAGTGTCTGGCCTGTGGTGGATAGCAGGTGCGGCGCAACACCCCCTCTTGCGATGACTGATTCCTCTCTTCTCCCTCCTGCGGCGACCGACACCGAAGCCGCCCGCCACAAAGCCACGCTGCAAGCCAATAAGCTGACCAAGCGACTACGCCACCACACCGGCGATGCCATTAACGATTTCAACATGATTGAATCCGGCGACCGCGTGATGGTGTGCTTGTCGGGCGGCAAAGACAGCTATGCCTTGCTGGATATTTTGCAAGGCCTGCAAAAATCCGCCCCCATCGACTTCAGCCTGATTGCCGTCAATCTCGACCAAAAGCAACCCGGCTTCCCCGAGCATGTTTTGCCCACCTACCTAGACAGTTTGGGCATTGAATACCGGATTATCGAAGAAGACACCTACAGCATCGTTAAGCGGCTGATTCCCGAGGGCAAGACCACCTGTAGCCTGTGTTCTCGGCTGCGGCGCGGTATTCTCTACCGTGTGGCCGACGAAGTGGGCGCGACCAAAATTGCCCTCGGCCACCACCGCGATGACATCCTGCAAACCCTGTTCCTCAACCTGTTTTACGGCGGCAAGCTCAAGGCCATGCCGCCCAAGCTGTTGTCGGACGATGGTCGCCATATGGTGATTCGCCCCTTGGCCTACTGCCGCGAAAAAGACCTCGAACGCTATGCCGCCCTGCGTGATTTCCCCATCATCCCGTGCAACCTCTGCGGCTCGCAGCCCAATTTGCAGCGGCAGGTGATTAAAGAGATGCTGAACGATTGGGATAGACGCTTCCCTGGCCGGATTGAAACCATGTTCCGTGGACTGCAAAACGTCGTACCCTCGCACCTTGCCGACACCAGCTTGTTTGATTTTGCAGGGCTGGCCTTGGGCGGGGCACTGCCCGCAGAGGGCGGCGATACGGCGTTTGACCGCGAAGAATTTAGCGACCCCTCGCCCGACCCTGACGATGCCCCAGCCATCACACGCCGTTCGGTCATCAGTATTCTCGACTCGCGCCCCAAGGAGTCTCCGACGCATGGCTAGTTTTTTGCCTCAGCGGCTGTTTCGGCGCAAAAACAGTGAGCCTGCTGTCACTGTCAGCGAAGAAAACGGCATCCGCTCGCTGTATCTGGGCACGGACACCATCCAATCCTCGATGCGCTTGTCTGCCCCTGCCGAATTGGTCTTGACCTATACCCACGCCATGATGGCCTCGCTGCTGTTTACCCAGCCCCGCCGGATTTTGCATATCGGGCTGGGCGGGGGCAGTTTGCCGCGCTTTTGCCATGCGTATTTGCCCGAAGCGGTGAATGACGTGGTGGAGCTGCACCCCTCGGTCGTGGCGGTGGCACGGTCGATGTTCGCCCTGCCCGACGACGAACGGATGGTGGTGCATATTGGCGATGGTGTGGATTTTGTCAGCCGCGCCGAGCCAGTCTATGACCTGATTTTTTTGGATGCGTTTGATGGCGTGGATTTGATTCCCGCCATGGTCACCGAGCCGTTTTTTCACGAGTGCCGTATGGCCTTGGCAGCGCACGGGGTGTTGGCGGTGAATCTGTGGCGGGGTCACAAACACTATGCCCGCCATGTGTCGGCACTCCGCGCCGCGTTTGACGGCAACGTACTGACCGTGCCCGCCGAAACCCATGGCAATGCGGCGGCACTGGGGCTGACCACCTCGGCCACGCCCCATAGCCTGCGCTGGGATGCCCTAGACACCCGCGCCACGGCACTGCAGCCCTTGGGCTTGGACTTTGCCGCCATGATTGCGGCGCTTAAACGCGACAATCCCCACACGGCTTCACGGCTGATGCCCACAGAACGAGGCTAGACGGATGCTGCTGGAACACTACGAAGCCGGTCTGCCCGCTGCCCGCCCCCACTTAACCAAATGGGCGCAGATATTCACCGATAGCCTCGGGTTTTTGTTGGCCAACTGGCTCGGCTTTTGGTTTGCCGAAGGCGTGCGCTATGCCGCCGCGTGGCCGGTGCTGCGGGCTCACCCCAGCATGATGCTTCGGCTGGCGGTGTGGGGTTTGTGGGTGTTTGCGCTGGTGGCGTGGTTTTGGTTGGTGCGTGGGCATTACACCCAGCGCCGCCCCTTTTGGGATGAAACCCGCGATGTGTGCATTGCCCTGCTGGTGGCGGCGGTCGGCGAGGCAGCCTTGTTGTTTGTGATTCAAGCTCCTTTTTCGCGGCTGTGGTGGCTGACCACTTGGCTGGCGGCCTTGCCCATCCTGCTTCTTGGGCGGGCACTGTTACGCCGTGTGCTGACCCATCTTGGCTGGTGGCAACGCCCGATTTTGATTTTTGGCGCGGGTGAGAACGGCCAAGAAGCCTTTGCCGCCCTTAAAAGCGAACGCTGGTTGGGCTATCACGTCTTGGCCTTTGTCGTGCCCTGTGTCGATGCCCCAGAAGCAGAAAACCTTGGCATCAGTACCTTGATGGGCAAGCCGGTTATTTCGTATGTGCTAGACAGCCCTGCCCGCCCATTTTTGGCGCGTCTTAATCAGCCTGCGGTACTGATTGCGCTTGAACCGCAGCAGCTCGACATCCAGCAGCTCTTGGTACAGCGGTTTAGTGTGGCAGGGGCAGACATCAATATTGCCCCCCCGCTCAAAGGCTTGCCGCTCTATGGCACGGAGCTGACCCACTTCTTTAGCCACGAAGTCTTGCTGCTACGGGTGCAAAACAACCTCTCGCGTCGTGCTTCGCGCTTTATTAAGCGAACCTTTGACCTGTGTGTTTCCTCGGTGCTGATTGTCGGCTTGTTCCCCGTCTGGATAGGCTTGTTTATCGCCGCCCGCCGTGATGGTGGCCCAGCCACCTACTGTGCGCCGCGCTTGGGGCGAAACGGGGTGGATTTCCCCTGCTATAAATTTCGCTCTATGGTGCTGGATGCCGACACCTGCTTGCGTGAACACCTTGCCGCCCACCCCGAAGTGCAACCCGAATGGGAGCGTTTCCGCAAGCTGAAAGACGACCCCCGTGTGACGCGGTTTGGCGCGTTTGCCCGCCGCACCAGCCTAGATGAGCTGCCGCAGTTATTTAACGTGTTTAAGGGAGATATGAGCTTAGTCGGCCCCCGCCCCATTTTGCACGATGAAATTGAACGCTTTGGCGAGGACTGGGCGTTTTACCTGATGGCCCGTCCTGGCATTACCGGCCTGTGGCAAATCAGCGGTCGCAACGATGTGGACTTCGCCAGTCGCGTGGCCTTGGATTCGTGGTATGTGCGGAACTGGTCGCTGTGGTACGACATTGTGATTCTGATTAAGACCGTCAAAGTGGTACTAGCACGGGAGGGGGCATATTGAATGGTACGGTCAAAAACGCCACACAATGCCCAAGCGTGGTGCAAAACGCTTGCAGCTTGACCCTACCCCCCCCGTAAAATCACCCCCTCCCCTGACCCCTTGGTAACCCCACTACGCTATGATACATAAGCGTTTCAACCCAAAGCCGTACAAGAAAACGCCTGCCTTTTGTGTGCGTCATTTTTTGTATGGTGGTGTTGCTTATTTTGTCTGCGCCGCTTCGAGCGCGTGGGCGGTATTGCCGGATGCGGGTCGCTTGTTGCAAGAACAAATCCCCACCCCCAGCGCACCGCTGCCCTCTTCTCCAGCAAACCTTGGCCGCCCGCCTGCGCCCACCGCCGCCGCGCCCAAAGCCACCGAAGAAACCGTTATTTACATTGGCACTTTCCGGTTTTCCGGCGGCCTCGACAAGCTCTCCCCCGAGGAACTTCAAACGTGGATCAAGCCTCATACCGATAAGGGGATGACGTTTTCCGCGCTGAAAAAAATTGTCGATAACCTCAGCCAGTTCCTGCGCAGCAAAGGCTACGGCTTTGCCCGTGCCTATCTTCCTGCCCAAGAAATCAAAGACGGCGTGGTGGACATTACGATTTTGCTTGGGCGGATTGAGGGCGGCAAAAAGGGCGACGGCATTGCCATTCAGGGCGGCGAGGGGCTGCGGCTCAAAGAGGAACGGGTGCGTCAAACACTGGCCGCAGCCACCGTCTCCCAAACGCCGTATCTCAAGGTTGAAGGGCTGGAACGCGGGCTGTTGCTGCTCAATGATTTGCCTGGCGTGAGTGCCCAAGCCAGCCTTGACCCTGGCAGCACACAGGGCGACACCAAGCTCCGTGTGGATATGGGCGAAAGCCGCTTGCTGTCGGGGCTGCTGTGGCTAGACAACGCCGGCAACCGCTACACCGGCGAGGCACGGCTGAATGGGCAGCTCAACGTCAACGACCCCACCGGACAGGGCGACCAATTTTACGCCCAAGCCTCGGTGGCAGAGCGTTTTGGACTCGGCAAACTGGGCTATAGCCTGCCGCTGGGTTATGACGGGATGCGACTGGGCGCAAGCTATACCGCACTCGGCTACGAAGTCGGCAAGGCCTTTGCCGCGCTCAATAACCGAGGCACCGCCCAGACGTTTAACCTCAACGCCACCTACCCCATTGTCCGCCAGCGGGAACACAACCTCAGTGCCAACGTCAGCTATGACCTCAAAGCCATGCGCGACCAAAGCCTAGGGGTCACCACCAACGATAAGCGGGTCGATACGTGGAACGCGGGCATCAGCGGCAACGAAATGGACCGCTTGGGCGGCGGCGGCATGACCCAGTACGGGGTGTCGCTGGCTGTGGGCGAAGTTGATTTGTCCCGCGCGGGCGCAGCACTCACTGCCGACCATGCAGGGCCGAACACACAGGGCAACTACACCAAGCTGAACTACTCCCTGTCGCGGCTACAGCGGATTGACAGCAACTGGGCGGTATTTGGCGCACTCAATGGCCAGTTTGCCGATAGAAACCTCGACTCCTCCGAGAAATTTTTGCTGGGCGGGGCGAGCGGCGTACGCGCCTATCCCTCTGGCGAGGCCAGCGGCGACGAGGGCATGTTGCTCAACCTCGAAGTCCGCTACGACCTTCCCCTCCAAAGCCGCTGGGGGAATTGGCAGTTTGTTGGGTTTTACGACAAGGGGCAGGTTGCCCGCTACAAAACCGTGTGGGAGGGGCAAAACGCCTTCACCCCAGGCCAATCCAACCGCTACGGACTCAGTGGTGCGGGGGTCGGCATCAATCTGAGCAAAGGCGACAGCCACGCCGTCCGCTTTGCCTACGCGTGGAAAATCGGCGACAACCCTGGTGCGAGCATGACGGGGCGGGATTCGGATGGCACGCAAGACACTGGCCGCTTCTGGCTACAAACCTTGTTTTATCTGCAATAGACGGCGCACAGCCCTGCATGGGCACAAAAGGAACACACCATGAACCACTGCTATCGCCTGATTTGGAGTGCACCCGCCAACGCTTGGGTGGTGGTCAGTGAACTCGCCCGCAGCAAAGGTAAATCAAGCCGCAGCGTGGCACGGCTGATGGTGGTGGCGAGTCTGCTGGGCAGCAGCGCGTTCAGTCTGGCACTCGACCCGCGCACCCTGCCGGTGGGCGGCGTGGTCACGGCGGGGGCAGGCAGCCTCAACCAAGCAGGCACTGCCCTGACCGTCACCCAGCGCAGCCCCAGCCTGATTGCCGAGTGGAACAGCTTCAATATTGGCAGCCAAGCCAGCGTGAACTTTGTCCAGCCCAATGCCAGCAGCGTCGCGCTCAACCGTGTCTTGGGCGGCGACCCCAGCCAGATTTTTGGGCGGCTCAACGCCAACGGGCAGGTGTTTTTGCTCAACCCCAGCGGCGTACTGTTTGCCCCCAGCGCGCGGGTCGAAGCAGGCGGCTTAGTCGCGTCCAGCTTGCGGCTATCGGATGCCCATTTCCTCAACCAAAATTACCAGTTCACCGCTTCCGGCACGCAGGGCGACATCACCAACCAAGGGGAGATTCGGGCGGGGCAGATTGCCTTGTTGGGCGCACGGGTGCGCAACCAAGGCAGCCTGTTTGCCCCCCAAGGCAGCGTCGCGCTGGCAGCGGGGGACGCTGTTCGGCTAGACCTCGGCGGCGATGGCCTGATTCAGGCCACCGTCACCCAAGCCGCCGCCCAAGCCCTCGCAGAAAACACCGGCCGTATCCAAGCCCCTGGGGGGCGGGTCAGCCTCAGCGCAAAAACCACGGGCGATGCCTTGGCCACTGCCGTCAATACCGACGGGCTGATTCAGGCGCAAGGGGCGCGTGCTGCCGAAGGGCGGATTTTCTTAGACGCAGGGGACACGGGCCGCGTGCAAGCGGCCGGCACACTGGATGTCAGCAACCCCAGCGGCAAGGGCGGGCGCATTGTCGTTACGGGTGACAGTGTCCAGATTGCCGAAGGCGCACGCCTCACCGCCACCGGCGCGACGGGCGGCGGGGAGATTGCCGTCGGCGGAAGCTGGCAAAACACCGACCCCAGCCTCCACCAAGCCCGTTATACGTGGATTGCCCCCAGTGCCGTTCTGGATGCCTCTGCCACCGAGCGGGGCACAGGGGGCAGCGTAGTGGCGTGGTCTAACGTCAACCTAGCAGGGGGCGCGACCCGTGCTTATGGCACCTTTCTCGCCGATGGCGGGGCACTGGGCGGCGATGGGGGGCGCATCGAAACCTCGGGGCACTGGCTAGCCACCCAAGGCGCGCGCGGCCATGCCCGCGCCCCACTGGGCAAAGCTGGCGTGTGGCTGTTTGACCCTTACGATGTGGTGATTGGCGGCGCGGCCTCGGCCAATGGGGCGTGGTCAGGCGCGGTGCCGGATGAATGGACCCCTTCGGCGACCAGCTCCACCCTTGCTGCTGCAGACATTGCCGCCAAGCTGGCAGCAGGCACCGATGTCACCATCACCACCACGGGGGTGGGGGTGGAGGCGGGCAACATTACCGTCAACAGCCCGATTACCGCCAACGTCACCGCCGCCACCACGCTTCGGCTCACCCCAGGCGCAGGGTGGACGGCGGGCTCTAACTTCATTAATGCCGACATAACCAATACCGGCACCAGCCCGCTGCACCTTGATTTCACCCCTGCGGGCTCCGGCGGCACCACCCTCAATGCCAACCTCAACACAGGGGGCGGCAACCTGACCGGCACGACGCTCTCGGTGACCGGCAATCGCAGCATTCAAACAGGGGGCGGGGCGGTTTCTTTTCCCCAAACCATCACCTTGGGCGGTGATTTAAGCCTCAGCTCTGGCGGGGGCAATGTCGTCCTCGGCTCAAGCACAAAAAACATCAACAGCGCACCGGCCACCGCCTACGCCCTGACCGTCGATGCGGGCGCAGGCAATATTGACCTTGGGCAGATTGGGAATACCGCCCCCCTGTCTAGCCTCCACGTCACGGCAGCCACGACGACCCTCAAGGGCGGCAACGTCACCACCACCGGCACGCAAACCTATGTCAGCAACCTGAACCTACCCGCAACCGTCACCACTCTGACGCAAACCACCGCGCCTGATTTTGTCTGGCAAGCGGGCAAAGCCATTTCCTATACCGGAACGGGGGGGTGGCTCACCTTTCAGACCCCAGGCAGTATTATTTTTAATGCAGGCAGCAGTATCAGCACGACGGGTGCCCCCATCTACACCCTACTAAACGCCGATTCGGGCGGCGTGGGCAATGGCTTTATCCGTCTGACCAACACCAACATCAACACCGCTGGGGGCACGCTCACGCTCAGCGGGGGCGTAAACGGCTGGGATTACGCCACGGGTAATGCCACCCAAGCCACCGGTGTCTTGCTGGAAGGTGCGACCCTCAGCACGCTGGGGGGCATTCTTACGGTACGAGGCAAAAGTGCGGCGGGGGCAGCCACAGGGGGCTACGCCGGCGGGATACGGATAGGCAGCACCGCCAGCACCCAAATCGACAGCGGCGCAGGCATTCTCACCCTCAGTGGCATCGCACGGGGCACGACGGGCGACAGTCATGGGGTCGAAATCGACAGCCGTGCAGCAGGGGTCAACCACACCATCAATAGCGTCAACGGGTTCAACGTAACAGGAGACAGCACCGCCGCGACAACCACCGGGGGGCGGACGGGCATCCTGATACATGGCGCAGCGGCGGGCGGCAGCAGCACGCTGACCGCCTCAGCAGGGCCTTTTACTCTGACCGGCACCTCTAGCGGCACCGCGCCCAGCGCAGGGCAAGAAGGCATTATCCTGAATGGGGTGGTTGATGGCGGCACCGGTAATCTCACCCTTGCAACGTCCAACCTGCTGGCCGCCAATACCGGCAGCGAAACCAGCGCAACGGCACGGGGAACGGGGACGCTGACCGTCAAGCCCACCGTAGCAGCTTCGGTGGGGGTTGGTGCCGCCGCAACCGGCGACTTGCTGCTGACGGAGGCCCTGCTCAGCACATTTCAAGATGGCTTTCGCTATGTCACCCTTGGCGACACCGCCAAAACCACCACCCTCACGGTCAACACCACCCGCACCTTTACCGATAGCTTGGCACTGGTGAACAGCGGCACCTCGCCGATGGTGCTGAATTCGACCGTGGATGTTGGCGGCAATACCCTGACCCTGACCAGCGGTGGGACGGTATCGGGCAGCGGCAATATTCTGGCCGATAAGCTGCTGCTCAATGGCAGCGGCGACTACACCCTCGCCACCGCCACCGGCCATCGGATTAACACCATTGCCGCCGCCACCCCGAATACGGTTGATTTTATTAACCAGCAGAGCTTTGAAGTCGGCACCGCCAGCCCACCCAGCAACGTCGCCGTTGAAGGGGTGAGTACCGCGACCGCCGTCACCTTAGAAGCCAGTGGCGCAGCCTCTAATTTCACCGTAACCAAAGGGGTGAATACACCACTTATGACGCTGGTCGCGGGGGGGCTGTTTAATAATGTTGGGGGCGGGGCAGGTCGTTATCTGATCTATGCCGGCGACCCCACCACCTCCAATATCGGTGTAACAGGCCCTGGATATAACAAACACTATAACCAAACTTATGTGCGCGGTAGCACCCCTGCCTATGCCAGCAGCGGCAGCTGGGGCTTCTTCCGTACCACACCGACGCTGACCGTTTCCGCCGTCGATGCCACCAAGGTCTACGGCACGGCGGTCTCCTCGGCAGACTTGCTTGGCTATACCGGCTTTATTGATGGCGACACGCTCACCAATACGAACCTCTCAGGCAGCGCGGGGTTTGCGCTCACGGGGACATCGTCTGGCTCTGGCAACCATGTAGTGGGGGCGCATACCGCCACCCTATCTGGGCTGGGCTCACTGGCCAATGCGCTGGGCTATGCCTTGCAAATCGGTGCCACCACCACCTCGACCCTGACTGTCACCCCCAAGCCGCTGGATGTCAGCGTCACCACCCAAAACAAGACCTACGATGCCACCCCCAATGCCACGATTAGCGGTACCAGCATTGCCCCCATCGCGGGCGATGTCCTGACCCTCGGTGGCGGGGCGGCGACCGTAGCGGCCTTTGCCAGCAAGCAAGTGGGGGTCAACAAGCCGGTCACCCTGACCAGCGCAAACTACAGCTTGAGCGGAGCCGATGCCGGCAATTACACCCTCGTCCAGCCGCTGGCCAGCACAGCCGACATCACCCGCGCCACCATTACCCTCTCGGGCATCACCGCAGACAACAAAGTCTATGACCGCACCACCAATGCCACCTTTACCGGCGTGCCACTGTTGACTGCCTTAGCGGGGGATGTGGTGACCTTGGCGGGTGTGGGCAGCGTCGCCTTTGCCGATAAAGCGGTCGGCAATGGCAAGCCCGTAGACCTTAGCGGCTATGTATTAGGCGGGATAGATGGCTCGAACTACATGCTGCCAACACTCTCGGCCAATATCACGCCTGCCCCACTGACCATTACCGGCGTGACAGGGGTCAATAACAAGGTCTATGACGGCACCCCCATCGCCAGCCTGATGGGTGCGCCGAGTGTCACCCCGATTGCGGGGGATACGGTCACGGTGACCGCTACGGCTCAGTTTGCCGACAAGCAAGCTGCCGTGGGCAAGGTGGTGCCGGTGACTTACCTCTCGGCAGGGGCGGATCTCGGCAATTACACCGTCACGCCCGCCGTGGGCAGCACCAGCTTTACCGCCGACATTACCCCCCGCCCTCTGACCGTCACCGCGACCGGTGTAAACCGCGTCTATACCGCCACCACGGCCGCCACGCTCAATTACAGTGATGACCGGATTGGCGGCGATGCGCTGACCCTGTCCGGCACGGCCAGCTTTGCCGACAAGATGGTGGGCAATGCCAAGCCGATTACGCTGGCGGGCTTTGCCTTGGGTAGCGGCGGCGATAACGGCAACTACGCCCTCGCCGGCCCTGCCCCCAGCGGCATGACCGCCAACATTACCCCTGCCACCCTGAGCATCACCGGCCTGTCTGCCGCCAATAAAACCGTGGATGGCAACACCTCGGCCACCTTGGTCGGCACGGCCACCGTCCTGCCTTTGCTCACCGATAGCGTCACCCTTAGCGGCACAGGGGTGGGCACGTTCTCCGACAGTGCCATCGGGGCGGGTAAAGCCGTCTCGGTGGCGGGCTTGAGCTTGGCCGCAGGAGGCGATGCCAGTAACTACATCCTCACGCCGCTGGCGCTGACCGCCAGCATTACCGCTGCGCCTCCACCTCCACCTCCACCTCCACCGCCGCCTCCACCTCCACCGCCGGTTGTGGTGCCACCGGTTGTCGTACCGCCCGTTGTCACCCCACCGGTCGTAGTGCCGCCTGTGGTCACCCCGCCTGTGGTCACCCCACCGGTCGTAGTGCCGCCTATTGTTACGCCGCCGGTTGTTACGCCGCCGATCGTGGTGCCGCCGATCGTGGTGCCGCCAGTCGTTACGCCGCCGGTAGTCACTCCACCGATCGTGGTGCCGCCGGTCGTTACGCCCCCAGTGACCCCGCCGCCGGTCGTAGAGCCACCCGTCATCACCCCGCCGGTCGTGGTGCCGCCGGTCGTCGCCCCTCCGGTGACCACCCCACCCGTCGTGGTGCCGCCTGTTGTCACCCCGCCGATCGTGGTGCCGCCGGTCGTAACGCCGCCTGTGACCACCCAACCAGTCGTGGAGCCCCCAGTCGTCACCCCTCCTGTGACCAGCCCGCCGGTCGTAACGCCACCTATTGGTGTCCCACCAGCCACCGTCACCCCACCTGAAACATCACGCCCCGCAGTCGTGACACAAATTAGTGTCACGACACCTTCGGTGAGTACGAGTGTTGGCACCCAATTAACAGGAAGTAACCCAAGTCTCACCCCGCCGCTGGGCGCAACAACCTTACCCACCCCCAGCACCCCCTCTACGCCCTTGTTTTCGCTCAGCCCGACACCGCCTTCGCGTGCACAGCCAGACCTCACCACACGCCAAGGCGACCTGAGCCTGAACTCCACCTCGTTGAGTGCGCTGGCCAAAATCACCGCCCAAGACCGCACCACCACGCTGTCGCTGAGCACCACCAGCAGCGGCGCACCGGCGCAAACGTCGTCTATTTCGGTATTTTTGTCGGATGGGCAAGTCACGCGGCTAGAAGGGAGCTTCAGCCTGATTGACCGAGGCAGCAGCCTCTCGCTGACTCCCGTCTTGGCCGGTGCAGCCACGCTACAGCCCCGCCAAACCAAGGGAGAAGCCGAGGGCTCGCAGCACTTTACGGTGGGCTTGCCCGATGGCGGCAGTGTGTCGATTAGCGTGTCGATGCGCCAAGACAGCGTGTTGCAGATTAAGGTCAATGCGGGGGGGCAGCAGCTGGATACCGTCGCCATTACCTTGGCCGGCATTGCTGTGGCGAAGCGCGAACTGGGTATTGCCTCCAGCAAAATCAGCGCGGTGGTGATTACGCAAGGAGAGCATCGCGGTTTACAAGCGGCACGTCCTTAGAAGCTGTTTACGATCTGCGAGACTCGGGTGATCCTGCGTTGAAATTCACAAAAAAAATGCGTATGAATTCAGTCCCAACGGCCTTTTTTCTGAATTTCGCCTCGGCAACCCCTGCGCCATTGAGATGGTAAACAGGTTCTGAGAGGTAGGGCTTGTTTTTCTGTCCACGCCGCCCCCACCGTGGGGGACGGTGGGGGCGGCGGCTAGGCGACACGAATATTCTTGGTAGCGGAATCCGTGGACTTGCCCATTTGGGGGCATCCGTTTTTTGTTTTGGGGGGATACCCCCGAACATACCCCCAATTTTTGTGGCT
>ERZ650307.295-NODE-295-length-27585-cov-7.388304_pt1 | contig 27585 bp, 25 predicted proteins | sample MGYA00376243_ERZ650307 | MGnify/ENA primary metagenome ERZ650307 (study PRJEB26733, sample SAMN07839242) | wastewater metagenome | biome: urban; feature: artificial channel; material: waste water | place: USA: North Carolina | collected 2016-03-31 ... | reverse complement strand
CTAGCTTTATCGAAGGCTAAGAATACTTGTTTATTCAATGATTTTGATTGATCATAGAGCTTCAAAAGGGCTTCGGTTGCTTGGTAACTAATATTACTTAAGAGTAATGAATCATGTGCTATAGCTGGAAGATTAGTTAGATAGAGTATTGCTAAATCATACAATATCATTCCTTTGAATTTCGTTCCTGTACTGTCATCATCTGGAGTATGGAAGGAGTAGCTGTTGTGAGCTTTGAGGTTAAGTTGAGGAGATTTACTGATATCTGGATAAATGATATTGTTAAACTCGCGCATCTTGTTATTGATTTTTACTTCTAAATCCAAATGATAGGAAAGGGGTTAGCTGTTCTTTATGCTTTATTAAGTTATAAACTTGGGACTCGTTTTCAAGGGTGGTTATGACTGGTTTTTCTATGTTATAATAGAAGAAGTTATTTTAGGATTTGAGATACACACTCTACTCGGGTTTTGCACCCCCTTGAAAGGGAAAAGGTTAGATTGTATGATTAAATTAATCGCAACAGATATGGATGGAACATTTTTAGATGGTCAGGGAAGTTTTGATAAAGAACGTTTTTCTATCATTTTGAATCAGTTAGATCAAAAAAATATTCCTTTTGTGATCGCTAGCGGCAATGGAATGGGTAGATTACTGCAACTTTGTAAAGGATTTGAAGACCGACTAATCTTTGTAGCAGATAATGGGGCTCATGTCTATCAGAATGGTAAAACACTTATTCGTCGTACTATTCTGCAAGAGGAAACGAAGGCTATTTTAGATTTTTTCAGTGGACAATGGGCTGACGTGTGTCTGATGTTATCAAATGAAGAAAATATTTATATGCAGGTAGGAGCAAATATGCCTTTTGCAGGAACTGATTTACCAATCGAGCCTGCACAAATGGCTGCTTTCCAAAATCGAGTAAAATACTTAGAAAATCTCAGTACTTATCCCACCACTGATCCGATTTATAAGGTCGGTCTATGGGTGCCTGAAAATCGCGTAGATCAACTAACTGAGCGGTTTAATCAGGCTTTTCAAGGTCGATTAGTTGCAGTAACAAGCGGTTATGGCTCAATTGATATCTTACCACATGGTATTCATAAGGCTTGGGGCTTGGAGCAGGTTTTGAACAGTTTAGGGATTGACCCTGAACACGTGATCGCATTTGGTGATTCAGACAATGATATCGAATTATTGTCCTACGTAGGGTACTCCTATGCTATGGAAAATGCGACTGACAAGGTTAAAGCTGTTGCAAAATACTTGGCTCCCCACCATAGTCAAGCTGGTGTTTTTCGTGTAATAGAAAATTATATTGGAAAGGAAGAATAATATGATTCGCTTAGTTGCTTTTGATATGGATGGAACTTTTCTAAACTCACAAAACGATTATGATCGTTCAAGATTCAAGAGAATATTTAAACAACTACAAGAACAGGGGATTAGAGTAGCGGCCATTTCTGGAAACCAATACCAACAGATTCGTTCCTTTTTTACGGAAGAGGCAAATCATATGACCATTGTTTCTGAAGTGGGTGCCGTTATTGTGGAAAATGGTGTTAGAATTTTTGATGCACATTTTGAGAAGCCTGTTGTTGAGCGAGTATTGGAAATATTACATCAACAAGATTTACTTAAATCTTGTTCCGTTAGTGGTTTTAAAGCACTTTATTATGCAAAAGATCTGAAGGATGATTTTAAACAATTAATTCAAGGTCATAATTTTGTCTGTGAGGAGGTGGAAAGCCTCTTGCAGTTACCAGATGATGAGATTACGCTGATTACTCTTAATCTACCTAAAGAGACAGTTTCAGCATTATTGGAGGAACTGAATCAGGCTACTCACGGACAAGCACGTGCTGTGTCAAGTGGATTTGGTTTTATTGATATTATTCCTCCTGGAGTGAATAAGGGTGTCGCTTTAGACTTTCTTGCCCGTCGATGGGGGATTTCTCCTAATGAAGTAATGGTATTTGGTGATAGTGGTAACGATTTAGAAATGCTCGAATATGCTACATATTCCTATGCGATGGAAGGTAGTCCAGAGGAAGTGATTAGAGCAGCAAAATTTGTCGCTCCTTCAAATAATCAATCAGGAGTATTAGAAGTGGTTGAACAAGTACTGCTGACCTCAAACTAAAACAGCTTGACTGCTTAAAGGCGGTCAAGCTGTTTTAGTAGGTAATGATATCGTCATTTAGATTATACTCTTCAAAAATCAAAAGCAGATGTTGTTGACTTGATTTGATGAGTGAAGAGGCTGGGCAAAAAGCTTAGCACCACTCTTCAGAGTTCGTGTCAACATCTCAGCGCAGTGGTTGATTGGCAGATTTGTTCGTGTTTCACACTCCAAATCTGACCTAATCAACTGTGCGGGGGTGGGAAGACGAACTCTTTTTTAGACTAGTCGAGTTCTGTCCCACTCCCTCTATGCTTGTAGGGGGAGAATGATTTTTAGTTGCACCCAATTATCTTCCTTGCTAAGTGTGAGACTGCCACCGTATTTATTGGCAACATACTCCATACTTTTAAGACCGAATCCGTGATAGTCCTTATTTGTTTTTGAGGTTTCAGGGAGCTGTCCTGTGGATAAGTCTAGTGAAGAAGTATCGTAGTTGTCTAATCGAATGATGAGAAATTGCTGATGGCTAGTAACCTTTAAAGTAATCAAGCGTTGTTCGGTGTTATCTATTTTTTCCACAGCCTCGATGGCATTGTCAATGGCATTTCCAAACAGAGCTGAAATATCCATTACATCCATAAAATGGAGGGCTTCTCCCTGAACAATACAGGTAAAGTTAATACCATTTTGCAAACAGTAATAATTTTTTTGGCTCAAAATGGTGTCAAGAACAGGATTTCCTGTTTCAATCTTTGCATCAAGTGTCTGGATCACCTCGCTGATTTCCTCTAGGTATTGTTCCTTTTTGGTTTTATCAGGTTCTTGTTGGATGATGGCCAGTTGATGCTTTAAATCATGGACCTTACGGTCAAGAATCTCACTGTTTTCACGATAAGCTTGGTATTGCTTGTATTGAAGTTGAAACATATTATTGATAGAAGTCAACTCCTGCCGTAAATAGCGATCGTATTGTTGAGATTCTTGGGTGAATAGGAGCAGAAGACCAGAGAGATTGACGGTTGTCCGGAGGATGAAAATGCTGGTCGAGTCTTGAAATTGGCGCGTGCCTGAGAGGATGAAACCAATATTACTAAGAACAAAGATAGATAAGGTTGTAAAGACAGCTACCGTCACATCTCGCTGCTCAATGAATTTATCCAATTCTTCTAAGTGAACCTTTTTATCTTGTAGATAGATGAGCCAGTAAGAAAGTAGAGAAGTTATCAACAGAAATAACCCCTGTGTCCACAAGTTATCCACAGGTTGTTGATAAATCGTCAAACAGTAGAGATGCCAAGTAATGGAGGCTACTAATTCGGCAATAATAAAGGCTTTTGCTGTCAAATAGAGACTAGCCCTCTTGTGGATAACTCCAAGCAATCGAATGGAAACAAACATCCAAGCGATATTGATGCCCATTCCCACAGTCCAAAAAAGCAAAGGGAGTTTGCCAGCCACAAGTTGAAGTAAGATTTGTATGAGGAAAATCAGGAGGATACGGAACTGTTTGCGTGACCATTTTTCAGACAAAACAAGTGAGGAACAGACCAGTAGGCAGGCCAAGCTTTCTGTTAGAGCAGTATAGAAACGTGGAATATCAGGGAAGTTGATCATAGTAGGCTATCTCCGATGAAGTTGGTTAGAGCTGTCATAAATTCTTTTTTCCTTGGGCGGCTAATCGGCAAGGCTGTATTTGTGACGTAAACAAGGCTGCCTTCCACTTTTTGAACATGGGACAAATTGATGATATAGGCCGAGTGGGCTCGTACAAACAATTTACTGTCTAACATGGCTTCGAGATTCTTGAGACTATTATTGGTAATCGTTAGGCCACCGTCAACTGTGTAGATGTGAACCTGATGTCCTTGACTTTCTAGGTAAACAATATCTTCTTGATAGAGTTTTACAGTGGACTGCTTGCTTTTTATATACAAACTTTGTTTCTCTTGGCTATCGGGTAATTTTCTAAGAATTTTCTATTGGCTAGCTTACTGAAAAAAGCAGAGCAGAAAAGGACTCCTGACTTGAACCTGCTGTTCCTTTATAATATGCCATTTAGGGCAATGGCAAAGATGACAGGAGACATGCTCGATTTAACGATGGTGGAAGGGATTCTAACCATTTTCAATGGCCATTTTTTCAAGGGCTTAGGCCAACTATGGAGCGACTATCAAGCAAAAAGAAAATATCAAAAGCAACTTTCCTGAAAATGTGATAAAATAGTAACAAATTGTGTCAAATGGAGAGAAAGGTGACCTTACTAAGTATTGCCATTCCGAGTTATAATTCGGAGGCTTACCTTCATTACTGTGTTCATTCCCTTGTAATGGGTGGTGACAAGGTTGAAATTCTGATTATTAACGATGGGTCGACCGATCGGACTCAGGAAATCGCAGAGGGACTAGAGAATCAATTTTCAAACGTACGTGCCATCTATCAGGACAATAAGGGCCATGGCGGAGCTGTAAATACAGGGATACGTGAGGCCAAGGGTAAGTAATCTAAAGTCGTGGACTCAGATGACTGGGTCGATACTAGGGCCTATTTGAAGATCCTAGAGAGTTTGCAGGCTTTGGAAGATGAAAATACGCCAGTTGATGCCTTTATCTCCAACTTTGTTTATGAAAAAGAGGGACAATCTCGTAAAAAATCCATGTTTTATCAATCCACTCTGCCTGAGAACCGTATATTCGGCTGGGAAGATGTTGGTGCCTTTCCAAAGGGACAGTACATGATGATGCATTCCTTGATTTACAGGACTGAGTTGTTAAGAGAGGTCGGTCTCGTTCTACCTGAGCATACTTTCTATGTGGATAATATTTTCGTATTTACCCCTTTGCAGGCTGTGAAAACCATGTACTATCTACCAGTAGATTTTTATCGTTACTTTATTGGGCGAAATGACCAGTCTGTCAATGAGTCTGTCATGATTAAACGAATTGACCAGCAGTTAAAAGTCAATCGGATTTTAGTGGATGATATAGATTCAGAGGCAATTGATAATACTGATTTACGAAGTTATTTGCTCAATCACGTGGGAATTACGACCATTATCTCCTGTGCTCTTCTCAATCCTGCTGGGACAGCTGAACATATGTTGATGAAACAGGCGTTGTGGGATTATATCCGTGACAATAATCCAGCGCTCTTTAAGGTCGTTCGCAAGGGATTGTTAGGCCAGTTGACCAATCTTTATGGCTACCCAGGACGAAAAATTTTCAATACTGTCTACAAAATTGCTAAAAGAATTTACGGTTTCAACTAAATGACAATAAAACTCAGTTATGGCTGAGTTTTTCTGTTATAATGAACAGAAGAAAAACGTTTACAAGGAGTATTACCTATGCAAGAATTAGGACAAACAGGCTTACAGGTTTCCCGTATTGCTTTAGGCTGTATGCGAATGGCCAGTTTAAATGAAAGGGAAACGGCAAATGTTATAGAAACTGTGGTGCAACACGGCATCAATTTTTTCGATCATGCAGATATTTATGGTGGTGGTGAGTCAGAAATACGTTTTGCTCAAGGAGCAAAATTGGCAGGATTGAAACGTGAGGACATGCTCCTCCAATCAAAATGTGGTATTCGTAAAGGCTATTTTGATTTCTCAAAAGAGTATATTTTGGAATCTGTAGATGGGATTTTGAAGCGCTTGGATACGGAATATTTAGATGTTCTAGCCTTACATCGTCCGGATGCTCTAATGGAAGCAGAGGAAGTAGCTGAAGCCTTTTATCTCTTGAAAAAAGCGGGGAAGGTTCGTCATTTTGGCGTTAGCAACCAAAACATTTACCAAATGGAGTTACTACAATCCTATCTCGATCAACCGCTAGCAGTCAATCAATTGCAGCTCTCTCCTGCTCACACGCCTTTGATTGATGCTGGACTACATGTCAATATGAAAGATGATGCTGCGACTATGCGTGATGGTGGGCTAATTGACTATTGCCAACTTAAAAAAATCACTATCCAAGCCTGGTCTCCTTTCTTGATTGATTTGCAAAGAGGTATTTTTGCCAACCATCCAGATTATGCTCTTTTAAACCAGACCATTGGGGAAGTAGCAGAGCGATACAATGTTTCACATGAAACAATTGTCGTAGCTTGGATTTTGCGTCATCCAGCAAAGATTCAAACCATTGTTGGGTCCATGAATCCGGAGCGCTTAAAAAAGATTGCGCAAGCAAGTGAGATTACATTAACTAAACCAGAATGGTACGACATTTATAGAAGTGCGGGCAATATTTTGCCGTAGGAGGCAACTATGCAGTGGGAAATAAAAGCATTTGACCAACTAAGTTTACAGGAGCTTTACACTATATTGACGCTGAGAACCAATGTCTTTGTTGTTGAACAAGCCTGTCCCTATCCTGAAGTAGATGGAAAAGATCCAAATTGTCTTCATCTCTTAGGAACCATCAATGGGGAGTTAGTTGCATATCTGCGTATTTTACCAGCTGGCCTAAGATATGATGAAGTTTCCATCGGTCGTGTGGTCATCAAGCCTAGTCATCGTGGCAAAGGTTTAGGTCCCCCAATGATGGAGCAGGCCATTCACTATATTACAAACGAATGGAAAGAAAGTCAGATTAAAATCGGTGCCCAAGCCTACCTAGAAAAATTCTATCAATCCCTTGGCTTCAAACCAGTTTCAGAAGTCTATCTAGAGGACGATATTCCGCATCTAGATATGTTGTATAGTAAACCAGTCGTTTAGGGCTGGTTTTTTAAGCCTGTATTCACGAGTAAAATTATATAAGAGATAGTTTTTGAAGGAAACTGACTAGATTTTGAAAAAAATAAGGCTGAGTAGCTGAATAAAAAGTCTAAGATAGGAGTGTTAGACGGTGAATACAGGTTCTTAGATTTTTCTCGGCAATTTCCCCCAAAAATCAGCCATTTTATGGTAGAATGAATAGGTATAAAATCAGTAAAAGAGGAAGAAAATGAAACGTTCTATGTACGCTGGACGTGTTCGTAAGGAACATGTCGGACAGGAAATTACTTTGAAGGGTTGGGTTAGCCGCCGTCGTGACTTGGGTGGCCTGATTTTCATTGACTTGCGTGATCGGGAAGGCATTATGCAATTAGTGATTAACCCTGAGTCAGTTGAAGCTGATGTGATGGCGAAAGCTGAGAGTCTTCGTTCTGAATTCGTTATCGAAGTATCGGGAACGGTTGTGGAACGTGAACAAGCCAATGACAACATCCCAACAGGAGCTGTTGAATTGCAAGTAATAAGCTTGACTGTGTTGAACATGGCTAAGACAACACCATTTGAAATCAAGGACGGCATTGAAGCTAGCGATGATACCCGTCTTCGTTACCGTTACTTGGATCTTCGTCGTCCAGAAATGCTCAGCAACTTTAAATTGCGTGCAGCAGTAACTCACAGTATTCGCAACTACTTGGACGACTTAGAATTCATTGATGTGGAAACGCCAATGTTGACAAAGTCAACACCAGAAGGTGCACGTGATTACTTGGTACCATCTCGTGTATCCAAAGGGCATTTCTATGCCCTTCCACAAAGTCCACAGATTACTAAGCAGCTTTTGATGAACGCTGGTTTTGACCGTTATTACCAAATCGTTAAGTGTTTCCGTGATGAGGATTTGCGTGGAGATCGTCAACCTGAGTTTACACAGGTTGACTTAGAAACCTCATTCTTGAATGAAGTTGAAATCCAAGACATTGTAGAAGGATTGATTGCTAAGGTCTTGAAAGATACCAAAGGAATCGAGTTGCCCTTGCCGTTCCCTCGTATGGCCTATGAACATGCTATGAACTTTTACGGTTCAGATAAACCAGATACTCGTTTTGAAATGCTTTTGCAAGACTTGACAGCTACTGTCAAGGAAGTTGACTTCAAGGTCTTCTCAGAAGCGCCTGTTGTTAAGGCCATTGTGGTCAAGGGTGCGGCGGATAGCTACTCTCGTAAAGATATTGATAAATTAACAGATTTCGCGAAGCAATTTGGTGCTAAGGGCCTTGCCTGGGTGAAAGTTGATAAGGGAGAATTAGCTGGCCCGGTTGCAAAGTTCTTGACAGGCATTACAGAAAACTTGACAGCTAGTTTACAACTTGAAGACAAAGACTTGGTTCTTTTTGTAGCTGATGAATTGGAAGTAGCTAATAGTACCCTGGGGGCTTTGCGAAACCGCTTGGCTAAGGAACAAGGCTTGATTGATGAACGCAAGTTCAACTTCCTCTGGATTGTAGACTGGCCAATGTTTGAGTGGTCTGAAGAAGAAGGGCGTTATATGAGTGCCCACCACCCATTCACCTTGCCGACAGAAGAAACAGCTCATCATTTGGATGGTGAGTTGGCGCAGGTGCGTGCAGTTGCCTATGATATTGTTTTGAACGGTTATGAATTGGGTGGCGGTAGCCTTCGTATCAACCAAAAAGAAATGCAAGAACGGATGTTCAAGGCTCTTGGTTTCTCAGCTGAAGATGCGCATGAGCAGTTTGGTTTCTTGCTAGAAGCTATGGATTATGGATTCCCACCGCACGGAGGCTTGGCTATTGGTTTAGACCGTTTTGTGATGTTATTGGCTGGTGAGGATAACATTCGTGAAGTCATCGCCTTTCCGAAAAATAACAAGGCCTCTGATCCAATGACCCAGGCACCAAGTACGGTTGCCTCAGCACAATTAGAGGAATTGGCTTTAGATATTAAACTTGAAAATGAATAAATTTTTCAGAAAACAGCGTGTACTCTTCTTAAGAAAGGCCAGAAAAAATAAATTTTGGTTGGTCATTACGGGGATTTCTCGGCAAAAATACGCAGAACGGATATCGGGGTCCATTCTTTATGGACTCCTATCTAGTATCGCGGTGAATTTTTTCTTTAGACCTGGGAATGTCTATTCGTCTGGAGTCACCGGACTAGCACAAATTGTTTCTGCATTATCAGCCTCTTATGCAGGATGGAATATTCCTATTTCTGTAGTCTATTATGCTCTTAACATTCCCTTGCTGATTTTGGCTTGGTATAAAATTGGCTACAAATTTACCATTTTTACTTTTATTACGGTATCGTTTAGTTCTTTCTTTATCCAATTTATGCCACCAGTTACTCTGACGACAGATCCTTTAGTCAATGCTATTTTTGGTGGTCTCATGCTGGGAACTGGGATTGGATTTGCGCTTAGGAACAATGTATCCAGTGGTGGTACAGATATTGTTTCCATTATTATTCGCAAGAAGACGGGACGACAAGTTGGTTCCATTTCCTTGATTGTCAATATTATGATTATGTTGATAGCAGGAATGACCTTTGGTTGGCAATACGCGTTGTATTCAATGGTTGCACTGTTTATCACCAGTCGAATGACAGATGCGATTTTTGTGAAACAAAAACGGATGCAGGCCATGATTATTACCAGTCATCCTGATCGCGTGATTAAGATGATACACAAGAAGCTTCATCGAGGGGTAACCATTATCAATGGTGCCGAAGGGGCGTATAATCATGAGCAAAAGACAGTGCTGATTGCGATTATTACACGTGCAGAATTTAATGAATTTAAACATATTATGAAAAAAGCTGATAAATCTGCCTTCGTTTCAGTAGCAGACAATGTAAATATCATCGGTCGCTTCGTGGAAAGCGACTAATTGACAAACACAACATATAGGAGTAAAATATTATTTATATCCTATATGTAGTGTTTTTTTAGTGAAAAGAGGAAATGTATGAAGAAAAAAATTTATTTAGTTTACATTAGCTTAAGTGGCAATACAGAAAGTTTTGTGAAACGTCTAAAGTCTTTTTTCCAATTTCAGACAGACTGGGAGATTGAATTGGTCCATGTCAAAGATTTGGTCAAACAAGATATCCCCTTCTATCCGCTAGATGCACCCTTTGTCGCCTTTTTACCAACCTACTTAGAAGGTGGAAATGGAGTGGACAACGGAGATGTGGAAATTCTGACCAATCCTCTCGGAGATTTTATCGCCTTGGGGACCAATGCAGAGCTCTGTTTGGGTGTCGTTGGCTCAGGCAACCGAAATTTTAACAACCAATATTGTCTGACTGCCAAGCAGTATTCTGAGCGATTTAATTTTCCTGTCATAGATACCTTTGAACTCCGTGGAATGCAAAATGATATAGAGCGAATCGGTCGAAAAATCATTGAATTGATGAAATGAAAACAGTCACAGATTACGGGACTGATTTTTTTGTCAAAAAAAAACTCACCAGCGCTACCAGTGAGTTTTAAGGAGATTATGAAAAATATTTAGGATTGACTATAGTATACCCTAGGTGATGAGTTCTTTCATCAGTCTAAAGCCCTATTTATCTTCCAAAATACAAATACTTTGTCCTGCGATGGTGATTTTTTGTTGATCATGTTCTTCAACTGGAGGATAGTTGTAGAGAACAGTCTTGTCTTGATCACGTTCAAAAGTAAAGTCACTATCCGCAAAATTAATGATAAACTGAATAGTTTTTTCTTCGCTAATGACCTGGTATCGGAGGACAAACTCAGTTAACCAGTAGAAATCACATGTTTGTTGAATGCTTTCGTAGTTGTCTTGGCTTAGAATTGGATTGTTTTTACGGAAAGCAATTAATTCCTGAATGAATTCAATATGTTCCTTGTAATGAATAGCTCTTGTCCAATCTATGCGGTTAATTGTATCAGAGACATTGTATGTATTTTCAATCTCATCTTTTGTACGGAAAAATTCTTGTCCGCAATGAATAAAGGCCATACCCTGAGAAATCAAAATCAGTTGAAGTCCAAAGCTAGCAGCACGTTTTTGCTGGTGAGGTGTCCAGTTTGGATTTTCAATATGGAAATAGTCAAATGCAGTAGCATTATCGTGGCATTCAATATAGTTGAGAGATTGTTGCGGTGTTAAGAAATGAGTGAGACGGCTACCTGTTAAAAGATGCTGAACCTTTTCATGTAATTGTTCCTCAATCAAACGGTTCGGATTAAGTAAGAGCTTCTTGAAAGTATCACGATAGTCGTCATTGAAGAAACTGATATTTGGTAATTGTGCCGCATTGTATTGGTGAGCAAGTTTGTCATATTCTAGACCAGTAGCCATCTTCCAACCTTCACCATAGAGATAGACATTCGGATGCAGAGCAACTAATTCAGCTTGAATCTGGTTGATTGTTTCAATATCTAAAATACCCATTAAATCGAAACGGAAACCATCAAAGCCATAGATTTCTAGCCACTGACGAACTGACTGTTTGATGTAGTTTCGGACCATGCTTCGTTCGCTGGCAACATCATTGCCACAGAATGTTCCATCTGTACGCATACCATGCTCATCATAACGATAGAAATAACCAGGAACGATGAGTTCGAAGGCATACTTTTCCGCGTTATAGACGTGGTTGTATACAACATCCATGATAACGGAAATGTCTGCATCATGATAGGCTTGGATAGCTTCCTGTAATTCTAAAATGCGAGCATAAGGATCGTTCGGTTGACTAGAATAGGAACCTTCAGGCAGATTGTATTGCATAGGGTCGTAGCCCCAGTTGTAAACAGCTTGTGGTTTGTTTTCATCTACACTACCAAAATCAAAGACAGGCAATAATTGGATATGGGTAACACCTAAATCCTTGACATAGTCCATTCCCAGCTTCATTCCATCCATGAAAGGAGATTCTGTTAGGCCGAGGTATTGACTGCGATGGTTAAAACCAGCCTCTTTTTGCCATGAGAAGTCACGGACGCTCATTTCGTAGATAACTGCTTGAGAAATTGGAAGCTGAGTATTTGCACGTCGAATGCGATGAAGTTTATCAGGATTAATCACGTAGCTATTGCCGGAATTTGCCTGAGAAGATAAGGCATATGGATCATGAACGGAGATCCATTCTCCATTTACCTTGTGGAGATAGTGGTAACTTTTAGTTTCCAAATCTCCCTCTACTATGACTTCCCAAACACCTTTTGATCCCCTAGTCATCGCATACGGATTACCCTCGAGAACGAGAAATACCTGTTTAGAAATAGGAGCCCACAGCCTGAATGTAGTCGCTTCTAAACGATAGTTTGCACCCAAATCGTTTCCGTTATAGGTGTAATTTTGTTCAAAAATAGCAGAGCGGACAATATGACCGTAACCCAATTCAATTTTATTGCGGTCTTGATCATAGACGGTATAGTCTTTATCCAATGTTAAAGCGTGCAAGCTAGTTAAATAGTAGATGATTTGATTGTCTACTTCTAAACAAGAGTGTATAAAGAGTTGAGATGTAGCATCATTTGATTCAAGTGAGAAACTCATATGTTCAGAGTCAAATCGTTTCTCCATGACCAAGCGAATGGTAGCTTCATCATCAAGAAATGCTTGGAATTGTCGTAAAGCCATGAGCCAAAAGGCTCCTTTCTATGTTAAAGTTCAATAATTTTATGTGGAATGACACGACGGTAGCAAACTTGCTTACCTTGTTTTTTGTCACTGATGATTTGATGCAGCGTATTGAAAGCAACACGTCCCAACTTAATCGCATGGACATCTACGTAGGCATCAATATCTAGTTTTGGTTTGACAGAGTCAAAGGAAATGATTTGCAACTTAATATTTGCCTCGTTGAGGTATTTAACAACCCCTTCAGCCACGGAAGTATCGGTTGTGACGATTGCTTCCAAGTCTTGTTTGAGAAATTTTCTTGAGATTTTATAAGAACTATCTTCAAGCAAGAAACCAGACACGAATCTTACTTTGTTTTCATCCAGTGGAATATTGTGTGATTTCAATGCATTTTTGTAACCTAAGTACCGGTCCTGTGATACGACCAGCTCCTTGTTACCAGCAACAAACGCGATATTCTTGTAACCTTTATTGATAAAGTAGTTTGTTGCCTCAAAACCAGCCTGAATATTATCATTATCGACGAGAGAGATAAAAGGAGAGTCAGCTTTACCCAAAATTAAGAAGGGGAAATTATGCTGGATGGCAAGTTGCACTAAAGGATCATCAGGTTTAGAATACAAGAAAATTAATCCATCAACACGTTGCCCGTAGACCATCTGCGAAATAGCTTCTAAACGTTGCGCCTCATTCTTCCCAGTAGAAATCTGGATGGCGTAGTTGTGATCAGCAGCTACTTGAGAAATCCCCCGCAATACAGTTGGGAAAAAGGGGTTTTGATAGAAAACATCTGAATCATCAGGTAAAATTAGACCAATTACCTGGGTGTAGCTACTTACTAAACTACGTGCATTTAAGTTTGGATGATAGTTGAGCTCAGTCATCGCTTTGCGGACGAGGTCTTTTGTTTTTTGGCTAATAGCAGAGCTATTTTGAATAACACGCGTCACAGTAGAGGGAGACACCCCTGCTAATTTTGCGACGTCTTTGATTGTTGCACGCATAATAATCTCCTAGTTCTCATCTCTGAATTTTGTTTTGAAAAATACCCATAATAAGCATAGTACAAAAAGGATATTTTGTAGAGTCAAAATAGTAGTAATTGGCTGGCCAAACAAACCAATTAGGCAGGCAATAATCGTCGGAAAACCTAAACAATTTAGAGAAAAATTGTAACATTCAGCGAAGCTTCTAAAATGGAAAAGGCGTGATTTTTTTGTTAAGTAAAGGAAGAAACTGGCACCTAATAGGATAAATAGTAGGTTGACTGCCAGAATAAATGAAGATACCAATGTCACACCGAGCCCAACAACTGCTTTATTGGCTTGATACCAGTTTTTTGAGATCGCAGCGCGAAGCTGCTCTTTGTTAGCAAAGTCATCTGTAGACATGCCACCATAAGTGATTTCTGCTAATACATCTTGACCTTTTCGAATGATCAGGTTACTCTCTTTGAATTGGAATGAGAAGTCTGTACTAGTGCTAACAGTGTCTCCGAAAGTAACTTGCTCCCATTGTTTGGTACCAGTGTAAACGAATTTTCCTCCAGTTAATTGACTATTGGCGTGAAGGTCGGTTACTACATCATCAGATAAGGGTTGGTAAATTCCCTCAACAAAATTATCAAGTGGATAAGTCTCCAATGAAAAGGTTTGTAAGGTTGGGGGAATCACAAGAAGAGCAACTAAAAAGATTGTTGTAAATAGACGTTGCCAAAGGTTCATTAGTTTCCGATTGGCAAACATTTTTCTAGGTGTGGCAATGCTGGAAAAATATGAAAATGGATATGGTAGCATAAATTAGTCCTTTCATAGATATCATAGCCCACCCATAAAAAGGGAAAAGGGTGGGACAAGATTAACCCTTGTCGCCACCACTTGTAAGACCAGATACAAAGTTCTTTTGTAGGAAGAAGAATAGAATACTGATAGGTAGGGCAATCAGAATCGCACCTGCCGCAAAGTATGATATCTTAAGATTCTTAGGATCGCTGATGAAGGTTTGTAGACCAACGGCAACGGTATAGAATTCTTTTTCACGAAGCAAGAATTTTGATAAAATATAGTCCCCGAAAGGTCCCATGAAAGCCCAAAGTGCTTGTATCGCAATCATTGGACGAACCAAAGGCAAAACGATTTGCCATAAACGTCTGAAGTGACCAGCACCATCTAGCTTAGCAGATTCGTCTAATGAAATTGGAACTGTATCAAAATATCCTTTCATGAGCCAAGCATTCATTGGAATACCACCGCCAATATAAAGGAAGATAAGGAACCAGCTCTTGTTTAATGCATTTAGCATGAGGGCCATAACGAAGAAGGCGGTCAAGGCAGCCATTGTCGGTACCATTTGAATAATCAAGAAGAACACCAAACTTTGTTTACGAGCCATAAAGTTGTAACGGCTATATGCATAACCTGCAAGGACAACGATACTTGTTTGAACAATCATTGTAACGGTAGCAATAATCAGTGTATTCAAGTACCAAGTTCCATACAGCGTTTCATTAAACAAACCTAGGAAGTTATCAAACGTAAAATTAGTAGAACCATCCAATTTGAAGGCAACCACGTTACCAGATTTGAAGGCAGACATGACTGTAATCAAAAGCGGATAGATAATAATAATAGACAGTGCAATCAAATAGAGATAAGTTAAAATATGATTGAGTCTGCGTCTAAATGTTACAGATAGTTTCATCTTAAACATCCTCCATTTCGAATGCGTTTAGTTTCTTGAATGCAACCATTGAGATACTAATAACAATCAATGAGATAATCAAGGTAACGGCAGCGGCCATTGAGTATTGAGGGGATGTACCAGTTGTCAGTTTATAAATCCAAGAAATCAGGATATCTGTTGACCCTGCGCCACCACCGACACTACCAGGACCACCATTATTGAAGAGGTAAATGATAGAGAAGTTGTTGAAGTTGAATGTATATTGACTGATTAGAGTTGGTGCTGCGACAGCCAAGATCATTGGGAAAGTAATGTTGGTGAATTTTTGAATAGCATTAGCACCATCCATATAAGCAGCTTCGTACAAGTCATTTGGAATTGATTGTAGAATACCAAGTGTCAATACGTAGATATATGGGAAACCGAGCCATGCCTGCATCATAATCAAGGCGACTTTAGTCCAAAATGGATCAGTTTTCCAAGGGATTAAGAAATTATCAATAAATGGTAAGAATTTACTCAAGAAAGGTAATACTTGTGTATTAATGGCACCCACACTATCGTTAAACATGTTACTGAATGACAAGATAGTTACGAAGGCTGGAACCGCCCATGGAAGCAAGAAGATAACACCAAAAATACGTTTTCCTTTGATAAATGGTTGGTTTGCAATGATAGCTGTCAAGATACCGATAACAATTTGGGCAGTTGAAGCGCAAAGAGCCCAGATAATGGTCCATCCAAGTACAGAACCAAACGCTGTACGGAAAGTACTCAATTTCCAAATATTTGTAAAGTTAGTAAACCCAACCCAGTCTAACAATGCACCAGGAGGTAAATGCTTAAAGTCATAGTTTGTAAAAGCGATAAACAGTGTTACTACAACAGGGAAGATGATAGCAAAAGTCATCGCAATATAAGATGGAATAATCAACAAGTAAGGGAAGCCATTTTCATAGACTCCTTTAATCATATCTTGCAAAGAAGTAGTAACTGGATGACCAGCATTCCATCGCTTAGCAGTACTGTGAGCATCTTTTAGGTTCAGTGCATAAAATGCCAAATAAACAACTGTGATAATCAAATGGAAAGAACCACGAATCAACATGAAAAGAGAGTTATCTTGGCCACGTTGACTACCTAAAGTGATGAGATTTCCGAGTTCACCAGCAGCAATTGTAATAAAGTAGATTAGAAAAGCAACCGACACCCCTAGAAAAATTAATCCCTTTGCTTTTTGTTTATTATAGATTTGCCCAAGACCTGGAATCAGGGACAAAAGGAGGGCCTTGCCTGGATTTTGTTTCATAGTCATAGTCTCCTTTGAGAATAGGAGTTAGTATATTATCCTAATTTTTATTACTAACACCCTTGAGTAAATTTAAGTAATAAAGTAGACTGGGAAGAATTCCCAGTCCAACTTTAAACTTGACTAGTTGCTGTGTTTTTGAGCAATCTCATCTTTAATAGCTTTTACAGCATCTGTTGCAGCAGTTTTAGCGTCTTTAGCACCACTTGCTACTTCGAAGAGCATGTTACCAGCTGGTGTCCATACTGAACCCATTTCAGAGATGTTTGGCATTGGTTGAGCTGAAGCGAATTGGTTGATAACAGCAGTTGTCAACTCATCGTTTTTGCTTATTGCGTATTCACGAGCTTCAGTGTTAGCAGGAACTTCATTTGTAGCATCGTAAAGTGATTTTTGTTGATCTGTAGAAGTCAAGTAGTCAACAAATTTTTGAGCCAACTCTTGGTTTTTAGAACCTGTAGGGACAACCCAAGCTTTACCACCACCAAATGTTGCGTAGTTTTCGCCATTTGGAAGAGTTGGGATAGTAGCTACACCGTAGTTCACACCAGCTTCTTTATATGAAGCTGCTTTCCAAGGACCTTCGATGATTGCTGCAGCTTTACCTTCAGTGAATTGAGTATTGATCAAGTTGTTAGCAGCTGTGCTATCTTGAAGACCTTGAGGCCATTTTTCATACCAAGTTTTAGCATATTCAATCGCTTTAACAGCACCATCGTTTGCAAGACCGATGTCTTCTGGGTTAGTACCGTTATCACCGAATACGTAACCACCGTAACCTGCTAAAAGACCGTAAGTGTAGTAGAAGTTTGTCCAGTCAGCAAGGAAGGCAGTTGTTTTACCAGTTTCACCTTCAAAAGCATATTTGCTATCTTTAGCTAATTCTTCTAATTCAGCAAATGTTTTAGGTGCAGCTGAAACTAGATCTTTGTTGTAGTAAAGAACAAGTGTTTCGATAACTGCAGGTGAACCGTAAACTTTACCGTCGTTTGTTACAAGAGCAGTTGTTGTATCATCAGTTTTGCTGCTGTCAGCAAGTGTCAATTCTGATAATTGACCTTCAGAACCAAGGCTACCTACGCGGTCGTATGGTGCCATCATAACGTCTGGAGCTGAACCTGATTGGTTATCTAATGACAAGTTATCCAAACCAGTCAATGCATCACCAGTCTTAACTGTAACAGTTACATCGTTTTCTTTTTCAAAATCAGCTTTGACATCATTGATGTAAGTTTCATAACCTTGGTCAATGTAGATTGTCAACTCTTTGCTTTTGCTAGCAGCGCTAGATGAAGATGTTGATGAATCTGAGTTTGAGCAAGCAGCCAAAACAGCAGTTGATGCAGCTAGAAGAGCAACGCTCTTGAGAAGTGTGTGTTTCATATTTTTCCTCCAAGAATAAAAATAGTGATGATACGCCTGCTAGGTGCAAACGTTTTCTTAATGTGTCTACATTATACACCAATGCACACACGTTTGCAAGCGTTTTTATAAAAAAATTTTAAAAAAATTTTTTTAGTGCAATTTTGGGCAACTAGTTTATCAACATATATAATAGAAGAAAGTGAAATATTTCTCCAACTTTTAAAGAATTAAATGAATATTGCTTGATTTGTTTAGACCTTAAGTATATAATATAAGGAGAAAACGTTTGCACTATCTGTTATAGTGGGAGAATAGGGGATATAAATGAAACAACGCCAAAGTGGTGTGCTCATGCACATCTCATCATTACCGGGAAAATATGGAATTGGTTCAATGGGGCAAGCAGCTTATGATTTTGTTGATTTTTTAGTTCGCACAAAGCAACGCTATTGGCAAATTTTACCGTTGGGAACGACTAGTTATGGAGATTCTCCATATCAGTCATTTTCGGCATTTGCTGGTAATACGCATTTTATTGATTTCGATATATTAGTCGAAAAAGGTTGGTTACAATCAGAAAATTTACAAGATATTGATTTTGGTCAGAATCCTGTAGAAGTAGATTACGCAGCAATTTTTCAAGCTCGTCGGCCATTATTAGAAAAAGTAGTTGCGAATATCAAAGCGCAAGGATTGCCAGCTGAGTACGGAATTTTCTTGACGGAGAATGATTTTTGGATCCATACATTTGCTGAATATATGGCCATTAAAGAGCACTTCGATCTCAAACCCTGGACTGATTGGGAAGACCAAGGGGCTCGTTTGCGTCATCACGACACTTTGGAACACTATCGTCACTTGTTGGCAGATCGAATTGATTATCACCGCATTACACAATATTTATTCTTTTCACAATGGAAGGCTTTAAAGGCTTACGCCAATGCCAAAGGTATTGAGTTTGTTGGGGATATGCCGATTTATATCGCGGCTGATTCTGCTGATATGTGGGCCAACCCTCATTTCTTTAAGATAGATGACGAGGGCAAGCCTAGTGTTGTTGCTGGATGTCCACCGGATGCCTTTTCGGAAATCGGTCAGTTATGGGGTAATCCAATTTATGATTGGGAAGCGATGAAACAAGATGGCTTCACTTGGTGGGTTGCACGTTTACGAGAATCCTTCAAGTTATACGATATGGTACGTATCGACCACTTTATCGGCTTTGCCTCTTTCTGGGAAATTCCAGCAGGTGAAGAAACTGCTGTAAACGGTTACCGTGTCGAAGCGCCAGGTTTTGAATTATTTGATACGATCAAACGTGAACTTGGTGATTTAAATATTATTGCTGAGGATTTGGGCTCTGTGACGGACAAGGTCATCCAATTGCGTGATACGACAGGTTTTCCTGGTATGAGAGTTTTGCAGTTTGCCTTTGACCCTGAGGGCGACAGCATTGAAATGCCACATAATCATTCGAATAATGTGGTGGCATATATAGGTACGCATGATAATGATACGATTCTTGGCTGGTATGAAAATGAAACGACTCCTGCTTCACGTGCATTCTTAGATAAGTATAGCAATCGACGTGATGATGAAACGGTCCATCACGCCCTCTTCCGCCTTCTCTTTGGATCCCCAGCCTTCATGGCTGTTGTAACCATGCAAGACCTACTTGGCTTAGACGGTTCTGCACGCATGAACTTGCCAAATACACTTGGTGGCAATTGGACATGGAGAATGACGGCAGATCAACTGACACCAGAGATTGAAGCGGAATTGCTAGACCTTACAGAAACCTATCGTCGTGTTAATGTGCATTTGGTTAATGAAAAATCAGAATAAAATGAACTCCTCTAAGTAACTGACTTAGAGGAGTCTTTGTTATCTCTGTTTACGGACATAGAGCCAGTAACGAATCCAGTAGTAGATGGTGTAGAGTAGCAGGCTACGATAGTCCAAATGAAAAATGTATTCAGCACTTTAGCAAGACTTGGCAATAACCAGTTAATCAGTAGCGTAACTACAAAAATAATCACTCCGATATAGGTGGGTAATTTCTTCATGATTTTTCCTCCTTTGAATTTAGTATAACAAAATTATATTTGTAGTGAAATGAAATATATGATTGACAAAACAAAGATATAAGGGTAAAATAATATAAGGAGGTTCATATGAAAAAACCAATTCATTTATATATTCTTGTTACTCTATCAGTTATCCAAAGTTTGTTAAGAGGATACTCAGCTTTTTTTGCAAAATATGATGAAGAATCGGCACGACAAATGTTTCAAAATTTGAACGTCACAGGACTAGATGAGACAATTTTTGATTACTTGAAAGAGTCATTTCTTTTCCAAACCAATATCATCAATAAGGGGTTAGTAGTTGTTCTTCTGTTCGCTGTTATTGCAACGATTGTGTTACTGTTTCTGAAACGAAATGAACAAGCTTCTTATACTTACTTGGGCTATCTTTTTGGAACTCTGGTGTTTTCAACCTATGCATTTATTGGTTCGAAAGGGTTGGCACAGGTTTATACCGATGCAGTCATGCGTCAAGGGGTAGAATCTCAAGCTATGCTTGGATATATTTTTCAAGTAGTGCTGTTTGCTATCTATTTTGGGATAACAATTTTCTTCCATTTGCGTAAACCAAAAGAAAAACCAAGCACAGCTGTTAATTCAACAGATATATAATTCAAAAAAGCGCAGTCGAAAGATTGCGCTTTTGAGTTAAGAAATAGCCATGTAGCGTCGTATGCCTGAATAACTAATATAGCTAATCCACAGCCGACCATCAGCAGTTATAAGCTTGTCGTAGTGCACCGTGGAGCCGGCATCGTAGTAGGTGATTTCAGGACTGGACAATTTCGGGGCATTTCGAATGCTGGAGCGTATTTTTACTCTATAGGTACCCGATGATGGGAGTTGGGGCAAGGAACTTGTTTGGTGGGATTGGCTCAAGGAATAAACTGGGATATAGCGCTGAACCCCTGAATAGCTGATATAACTAATCCAAAATTGCCCTTCAGCTTCTATAACCTTATCATAATATACCTTCTCACCGTTCTCATAGTATCCAACGGTCGTACTAGCCTGGGTAGCTTGAGATTTTATAGGAAGACGACTGGAAAATGTATAGACTCCAGTGGATGGAAGTTTTGGCAAGGCAGAAGAAGACAAATCCTTAAAGTGGATGTAGCCACTGACGGAGTTTCTATTAATGGTTCTGCGATTGTATTTGTACTGATAACCGTAGTTATACTCTTCTATTTCTACAGTGTCCCCATATACTGCCGACACCCAAGCAACATGCATGGGCGATTCCCACCAAGCTATAGCTCCTACAGCAGGTATCATATCCACCTGATATCCCTCTTGTCTAGCGCGATGACCCCAGACATTGGCGTCACCATAGGCAGGTGGTAGTGTAAATCCGTTGACCGTACTGAGTCGAAAGGCAGAGAAAGAAGTGCACTGTCTGGTATAGAGTCTCCAAGGGTCTACGGCATTGATGGCAGTATAGGGATAATTATCCCCAAGAGTAGTGGCGGAAGCAAAAAACGACGAATGTATACAGAAATAGATGATACAAGCCGTTATCGCAAGTTGATAAATGGTCCTTTTCTTTTTAAAAAGATTGTTCATGAATCCTCCTTCTAATAGATGTTGAGGTACTAATGATCCCTCTTGTAGTCATTTAGTTTATCTTTGATTACCTAGTTAACTCGCTTTCCCGTACTTCAGTACAGCCTGCAGTTCGTTGCCTTGTACTAAAAGCAAACTAAACGACTATATCTATTTATTCGTAACGCCGAGAGCATTTACTTATAGAAATTAAGTTAAACTCCAACCAATAATTCGGCCAGAAGCTGGTATCGGAGGGGTAGAAAAAAGCCTCGGCTGGTGGCCGAAGGCTTTGATTACATTTTTTCTGGAGCTTTTACACCGAGGAGGCGAAGCGCTTCTTTAAGAACTACACCAGTTGCATAGGCCAGTGCTAGACGGCTATCACGCTCTGGGCTTTCATCCAAGATACGAGTATGTGCGTAATACTTATTGAAGGCTTGGGCTAGATTAATAGCATATTTAGCAATGAGAGATGGGTCAAATTTATCACCAGCACGTTCTACAACAGTTGAGAAGTTTTGGATATGTTTGATAATTTCCCAGCTTTCTGCGTCAGCTAGTTTGTAGTTGTTTTCTGTGCTTGGAACAAAGTTTGCTTTGCGCAAGATAGACTGGATACGGGCGTAAGCGTATTGTACATAAGGACCTGTCTCACCTTCAAACGAAACCATAGCCTCTAAATCGAAGTCGTAGCCGTTGTCACGGTCGGTTTTTAGATCGAAGAACTTAACAGCACCGACACCGACTGCATGAGCCACCTCTTCCTTGTTCTCAAGATTAGGATTTTTGGCTTCAATTTGTGAAAGGGCGCGTAAAATCGCTTCGTCAAGTGTGGGTTCGAGCAGGATGATGTTTCCTTTACGAGTAGAGAGCTTTTTCTTGTCCTTGGTAACAAGACCGAAGGTGATATGGGTCATATCGTCGCTCCAGTCAAATCCCATTTCCTTTAGAACAGCTTTCAACTGTTTGAAATGGTTGATTTGCTCTTGACCAACGACATAGATGCTTTTCACGAAGTCATAGGTGCGCTTGCGGTACATTGCTGTTGCCATATCGCGCGTAATGTAGAGGGTTGCACCGTCTGTTTTTCTGATAAGAGCAGGTGGAAGGTTGTATCTTTCAAGGTCAACAATTAGAGCACCTTTAGATTCTTGAAGAAGACCTTTTTCTTCTAAGATTTGGATACCCTCGTCCATCTTATCGTTATAGAAAGCTTCACCATTGAAGCTGTCGAAGTGGACGTCTAGTTTTTCATAGATACGATTAAATTCGACCAAACTTTCATCACGGAACCATTGCCACAATTCCAAGGCTTCTTGGTCGCCATCTTCCAGTTTTTTGAACCATTGGCGTGCTTCTTCATCCAACTCAGGTTTTTCTTCAGCTTCTGCATTGATGCGCACATAGAGTTTGAGGAGTTCTGAAATTGGGTCTGCTTCTACAGCAGTCTTGTCCCCCCACAGTTTGTAGGCAACAATCAGCATACCAAATTGTTTTCCCCAGTCACCCAAGTGGTTGATACGGATTGGGTTGAAGCCTAGTTTTCCATGAATATTGGCAAGAGCATCACCGATAACCGTTGAACGTAAGTGACCAACTGAGAATGGTTTGGCAATGTTTGGACTTGACATATCGATGGTAACATTGCGACCTTGACCGATATTGAGCTGACCATACTGGTCTTTCTTGGCAATCACATCTGTCAAGACTTGGTGGGAAATAGCATCCTTATCCAAGAAGAAGTTGACATAAGGACCAGTTGCAACAACTTTCTCAAAGCCAGTTGTATCAAGCTTTTCCACGATATCCGTTGCAATAGCCTGTGGCGCTTTTCGCTCCACTTTTGCAAGTGAGAAGGCAGGAAAAGCGATGTCTCCCATTTCTGATGATTTTGGTTTTTCTAGTAATGAATAAATCGTCTCAATGTCCAATTGAGGAAGGACAGCAGACAGTGTATCTGCTACCATTTGTTTATGATTCATAAAAATTCCTCCAAGAGTTATTGATTCTATTTTATCATAATTCTAGGTCAATAGTTTGGAAAAATGTTATAATATTTCTATAAATATACATTTTGAGGTACAAGTATGAATAAAGTAGAAAGGCACGAATTGATTAAGTCAATGATTCGACAGGGGAAAGTTGGTCGACAAATTGATATTCAATTATGGCTAGAAGACCAAGGAATAGCGGTAACCCAGACAACCCTGTCACGTGATTTGAGGGAATTGGGGGTTATCAAAGTTCATGAATCTGGAGAGTCCTTTTATGCACTAGAAGAGGATGACAGTCAAGGTCATTTTTGCCAATTATTAGCCCAGTATACGCGAAGTGTGAACCGAGCAAGTTTTGTTTTAGTTTTACATTCTGAGCTCGGTGAAGCAGCTTTGATGGCTAATATTATAGATGAGGAGAAGCCAGAGACCATTTTGGGTACCGTGGCTGGAGCGGATACCTTGTTGGTCATCTGTAAAGATGATATTTCTGCTCAGCACGTTGAGGAAGAAATAAAAAGTTTCTTATAAATAGTTAGAATGAGAGAATATTAATGGCAACAGAAAAAATTTCTCCAGGAATGCAACAGTATCTGGATATAAAAGCACAATATCCAGATGCTTTTTTGCTTTTCCGTATGGGAGACTTTTATGAGCTATTTTATGAAGATGCAGTAGAAGCGGCACAGATTTTGGAATTGTCCTTGACCAGTCGTAATAAGAATGCGGAGAATCCGATTCCTATGGCGGGGGTACCGTATCACGCGGCACAACAGTATATCGACACACTTGTTGAATTAGGGCATAAGGTTGCTATTGCTGAGCAGATGGAGGATCCCAAGCAAGCAGTTGGGGTTGTCAAGCGGGAAGTAGTGCAGGTCATCACACCTGGAACGGTGACGGATTCCTCGAAAATGGGAGCTGACAGTAACTATTTGGTTGCGATTGACCGTCAGGGAGCGCAGTTTGCACTTTCTTATATGGATGTGTCGACAGGTCAGTTTTTTGTGACAAGTTTGGATGATTTTACAAGTCTTTGCGGTGAAATCCGCAATTTACGGGCACGTGAATTGGTCATCGGTTATGCTCTGTCAGAGGAAGAAGAGCAAGTTTTCTCTAATCAGATGAATTTACTCTTATCTTTTGAGGATGGGGTGACAGAGGATGTCCAATTGATTGATAACTCCTTGACAGACTTGGAAAAGGCTGCGGCGGGTAAACTCCTCAGCTACCTACATCGGACTCAGATGCGAGATCTCAGCCACTTGCAAAAGGTGGTCCATTATGAAATCAAGGACTATCTGCAAATGGACTATGCAACCAAGTCTAGTCTGGACCTGCTTGAAAACGGTCGGACAGGCAAGAAGCATGGTAGTTTGTACTGGTTGCTAGACGAAACTAAGACAGCCATGGGTATGCGACTATTGCGGACATGGATTGATCGTCCCTTGATTGACCTTAAGCGGATTGAGAATCGTCAGGCTGTCGTTCAGGTTTTTCTGGATTACTTCTTTGAACGGAGTGATTTGGTCGAGGCTTTAAAAGGTGTCTATGACATCGAACGTTTGGCCAGCCGGGTGTCTTTTGGAAAAACCATGCCCAAGGATCTCTTGCAGCTGTCCCAGACTTTGGGAAATATCCCAGCAATCAAGAATATCTTGCAACAAATCAATGAGTCTGCTCTAGGCAATCTGGTAGCTGGATTGGACCCAATTCCAGAACTGCATGCTCTCATCAGCTCTGCTATTGACCCAGAAACTCAAGGGACCATCACAGATGGAAACATCATCCGTACGGGATTTGACGAAACGCTGGATCAGTACCGCCTGGTCATGCGTGAGGGAGCGGGTTGGATTGCGGAGATTGAGGCCAAGGAGCGTGAAGCGTCTGGTATCAACAATCTCAAGATTGATTACAACAAAAAAGACGGCTACTATTTCCATGTGACCAATTCCAATCTGGGCAATGTGCCGGACCATTTTTTCCGTAAGGCGACCTTGAAAAACTCGGAGCGCTATGGAACGGAAGAGTTGGCTAAGATTGAAGGGCAGATGTTGGAGGCGCGTGATAAGTCTGCTAATTTGGAGTACGAGATTTTCCTGCGGATTCGCCAAGAGGTTGAGAAGTATATCGGTCGCTTGCAGAAGTTGGCTCGGACCATTGCAACCATCGATGTTTTGCAGGCATTTGCAGTTGTGGCGGAGCAGCAACATTTGGTTTGTCCACGCTTTACAGATCAAAGAGAACTGACCATTGACCATGGTCGGCATGCGGTGGTGGAGAAGGTCATGGGCAAGCAGACCTACATTCCCAACTCTATTCACTTGAATGTTGATACACATATGCAACTGATTACTGGTCCAAACATGAGTGGTAAGTCTACTTATATGCGACAGTTGGCAGTTATTGTCATCATGGCGCAGATGGGTTCCTATGTGCCTGCGGATCAGGCTGAATTGCCGATTTTCGATGCTATTTTTACCCGTATTGGGGCGGCAGACGACTTGGTCAGCGGGCAGTCAACCTTCATGGTGGAAATGATGGAGGCCAACAAGGCCGTGCGTTTGGCGACAGATCGTTCGCTCATCCTCTTTGATGAGTTGGGGCGGGGAACGGCCACCTATGACGGTATGGCCCTGGCCCAGTCTATCATCGAGTACATCCACGACAAGATTGGAGCCAAGACTCTCTTTGCTACCCACTACCATGAGTTGACAGACCTTAGCCAGACCTTGGAACACCTAGAGAATGTCCATGTATCGACCTTGGAGAAGGACGACCAAGTCACCTTCCTCCACAAGATTGCACAAGGCCCAGCTGACAAGTCCTACGGGATTCATGTGGCTAAGATTGCGGGAATGCCAGAGGAGTTATTGGAGCGGGCAGACAGGATTTTGAAGACGCTTGAAAATCAAGCTCCTACTGCACCAGCTAACCCAGCTGCGTCAGTAGTGAAAGAACCGTCTGGTCAAATCGACCTCTTCGCAGACACGCCTTCTCATCCAGTCCTCGATGAACTGGCAAAACTAGACATCTACAATATGACTCCAATGGAAGTCATGATGAGGGTGGCAGAATTTAAGAAGAAACTATAAGACAAAGAAAGTCAGGCCAGCTGTTCTGGCTTTTTTGCCGTTTAGTGCTGGAAAACAACCACATAGCCAAAAGCCCTTGAAACCAGTAAAGAAATGGTGTTTAATACGGTCAGAAAGAGAAAGGAGAGAAGATGAAAGTAAAATTAGCTATCTCGCCAGACATTGTAGAAGACTTAGTAACTATTGAAGCTCAAGATATGTCTGAGCAGGTCAGTCACTTGATGACCTATATTCAGAATTTGGATAAGAGAACTACCAATCTGACTGTAAAGAAAGGAGAGCAGATTTACCTTGTAGATTACGCTAGTATTGTAAGGTTATATCTGGAAGACAAAATCTTACAGGTGGAAACTCAGGAGGATTCCTTTACTTCCAATCTACGCTTGTATCAGGTCAAAGATATGCTTCCTGTACACTTTTTGCAAATTTCTCAGTCGGAAATCATCAATATTAGACAACTGGACCACCTCAAACTGACTCCAAACGGTATGGTCAAACTATTCATGAAAAATCGCTCTATCACCTATTCATCCCGTCGTTATTTAAAAACTATCAAAGAAAGGTTAGGACTATGAAAAAATATATTTTATCCGCCAGTTTAGGCGTTTCAATTGGGACTATCATTTCCATCATCACTTCCAGTATTTTTGGACAGGGAACGTATCTTCCGCTCAATCCACTCTCAACCATGGGGGCTTACTATGTAGAGCATTTTAATCAGCCTACAGTCATGTTGATATGTGTGCTTACTTGGGCGAGTATTGGTATCTTATTTCAGCTGGCAGACAAGATTTTTGAACAGGATTGGAGCCTTCTAAGAATGACAGCCACGCATTTTTGCATCACAGCTTTAGGCCTCACACCACTGGGCGTTTTAGCTGGCTGGTTTCCACTCAATCTTGGCTCTTTGCTCTTCTTCTGGCTGATCTTTGTCTTGGTCTACGCTTTGCTATTTTTCCTAAATTATCGAAAAATGGACCGGTATATCAAGGACATTAACAGTGATTTATAGTATAATAAACAC
>ERZ650307.293-NODE-293-length-27653-cov-5.900645_pt1 | contig 27653 bp, 30 predicted proteins | sample MGYA00376243_ERZ650307 | MGnify/ENA primary metagenome ERZ650307 (study PRJEB26733, sample SAMN07839242) | wastewater metagenome | biome: urban; feature: artificial channel; material: waste water | place: USA: North Carolina | collected 2016-03-31 ... | reverse complement strand
ATGTTGCTAAAGCAGTTGAAGAGTCTAAAGGTGGTAAAATCACTTACCGTGCTGACAAAGCAGGTATCGTACAAGCTCTTATCGGTAAAGTATCATTTGACGCTGACAAACTCGTTGAAAACTTCAAAGCATTCCACGATGTAATGGCTAAAGCTAAACCAGCTACAGCTAAAGGTACTTACATGACTTCAGTAACAATCACAACAACACAAGGTGTTGGTATCAAAGTTGATCCTAACTCACTTTAATCAATAAGAAGATTGTCTTAGGGCAATCTTTTTTTCTTGAGATTTTCTTGACAAGCAATTGATTTCGATTTATACTATATTCAATTTACATAAAGGAGTCATCCAATGAAAATAGCGGAAAAAAATGAGTTTTATAACTACCTTTCTGCGGCCTACAATCTTTCACAAGGGGTATTTTCGAAAGACTTGCGTGAAAAAATGTTGGAGGTTGTAGGTCAGTTGGATAAGGAAGTGAACCTCTATATCCTTGCTGGGTATCTCAGTCGTTTTGTTAACGCAGAGATAACTGCTCTGACTTGTCGAGCACCTAAGGAATTGGTTCAGTTAGCTCGCTATCTTCAAGAACTTCAAAATCACTATCGTTATGCAAGCATTATTCCAGGTAAGATAGAATAGGGGAAAACATGACAGAATATATAAAACCACTCGTATGGAAGTGGGAAGATAAAAATGACAACCGATCTGGCAATCGCCCCACAGCAGGTAGTCGCTTTGAACAAAAACTACCAAAAGGAGAAAAACCTTTCCAAGTTTATTCACTGGGAACGCCAAATGGTATTAAAGTAGCTATCATGTTGGAAGAACTGAGGGAATTTGGTGTTTCGCATGCAGATTATGACCTGTTTCTCATTAATATCGGTCAAGGAGACCAATTCGGCTCCGATTTTGTTGCTATCAACCCCAATTCCAAAATTCCAGCCATGGTAGATTATTCTGAAAAAGAACCCGTTCGCGTCTTTGAATCAGCAAATATTCTTCTCTATTTAGCAGAAAAATTTGATGTTCTCTTACCGAAAGAATGGGCTGAACGGACTGAAGTCCATAACTGGCTCTTCTGGCAAACTGGCGCAGCTCCATTTGTTGGTGGAGGGTTTGGACATTTCTTCCATTATGCTCCGACCGCGCAAGAATATCCGATTAATCGCTATACAATGGAGACCAAGCGTCAGCTGGATCTGTTAGATCAGTTATTAGCGACTAGAGAATATGTGGCAGGTAACACTTATACTATTGCTGATATCGCTATTTGGTCTTGGTATGGTCGCTTGGTGCAAGGAGAACTATATCCAGGTTCAGCAGAATTTTTAGATGTTGCTTCTTATACGCATCTAAAAGACTGGGTAGAGAAGATTGCTCAGCGTCCTGCTGTACAACGAGGGTTGACAGTGAAGTATCAGTCCATTGATCATTAAACCACTCACCCCACCCATTGGGTGGGTTTTTCTTTTACTTTGGTATCATAAAAGTTTATAATGAAAGGGTTAGACTCTCTTGAATTTTAAAGAAAAGCAGTGGCTAATGTGGATTTTTGAGAGAATAAAATTGATACTTATATGGAAAGATTAGTGAATATGTCTGAAAAAGTTGAAATACAGCAGTCAAAAGAACAGGCTACAATGGCTAAAGGGTTAGCTTGGTTGACTGCAGGTAATATTCTAAGTCGCTTACTGGGGGTAGCTTATGTAATTCCTTGGTATATTTGGCTAGGAGAATACCGAGCAGAAGCAAATGCTCTTTTTAGTATGGGTTATCAAATTTATGCAAATTTTTTATTGATTTCAACAGTAGGTTTACCTGTAGCGATTGCTAAGCAAGTTGCAAAATACAATGTTCTTGGTAAGGAAGATGTTTCTCTCTATCTGGTAAGAGAGTTCTTCAAAATTATGCTGATCTTTGGGGCGGTATTTGCTGGGATCATGTATATCAGTTCACCGTGGTTAGCAGAAGCATCTGGCTCAAGGGAAAAATTGATTCCGGTCATGTATAGTCTCGTACCGCCCTTATTTATTTTCCCGGCTATGAGCATTCTTCGTGGTTTTTTCCAAGGTCGTCATGATATGAAGCCCTATGCGATTAGTCAGCTCGCAGAACAGTTGGTCCGTGTTATTTGGATTTTAGCAGCGACCTTTATTATCATGAAATTAGGCAATGGGAATTACCTTGATGCGGTTGTCCAATCTACTTTTGCTGCCTTTGTTGGTATGATTGCCAGTGTTGCAGTATTAGTCTATGCTTTATGGAAACAAGGTTACTTAGGAAGATTGATTCATGCGAAAAAGCAGAAAATCTCTATCCATACTGGTCAGTTAATCAGAGAAACTGTAAAGGATGCTATTCCGATTATTATTTTAGGTTTAACCATTCAATTGTTGCAATTTATTGATCAGGTTACCTTTATTAATGTGATGGAGCGGATTACAACCTATTCCAATTCAGAATTATTGGAACTGTATTCTTATTTGGCCGCAAATCCGAACAAAATTACTATGATGATTATTGGTATTTCCCAGAGTTTAGGCAGCGTGGCCATTCCTTTGATAACTGAAAAATTTGTTCAAAAGGATTTGAAAGCCGCTTCGCATTTAGTTGCTGATAACTTACAACTTCTTTTCATTTTTACAATCCCAGCTATTGTTGGTACTGTTCTATTAGCTCGTCCTTTGTATACGGTGTTCTATGGTCCATCAGAAGAAATTGCTATTACCTTGTTTATTTGGAATCTTTTGATGATTCTTCCTTTGGGCTTGTATTCAGTCATTAGCGTTGTTATTCAATCAATCTTTGAAAACAGACATGGAATTTATTATTTCTTGATTGGTATGCTAGTGAAAATTGTTTTACAAGTACCAATGATGTATCTTTTCAAAGTTTATGGCAGCTTTATTTCAACAATTTTTGGTTTAGGTATTATGCTGTATCTCTTTTATAAACGAATTGATAAGATACTAGATATTGATGAACAATTAGTAGTGAAGGATATTGTGACAATTAGTTGGATTTCCGCGGTGATGGGCTTGATTGTCTGGGTTATCGAGTTCCTTCTAGATATCGTTCTTCCAGCAAATGGATATGTTTCTAGCTTTATCCATTTAGTGATTGCTGGTGGTGCTGGTATTATTGTTTTCGGTCTACTGACATTAAAGACGCGTCAGTTAGACCACCTAATCGGTGGTAGAGCACAACTTTTACGTAGAAAGTTACGGCTGGGATAGGGTCTTCGAGAGGGTTAATCTGGCTGGTATTGCGGGATCATTGTACAGTAAAGATAGGCTAGTACGTAATAAAAGGAAAGAAAATTCATGATGGATTTTCTTTTTTCTTGGAGATTTCAGTATAAAAAAAATTGAATTTATGGTAGAATAGTAGGGACAAAAAAGAGGAGTAAGAGAATGAAACCTAAATACGAACGCATTCTAATAAAACTGTCTGGAGAGGCTTTGGCCGGTGAACGTGGTATCGGCATTGACTTGAAAACCGTTCAAGAAATGGCAAAGGAAATCCAGGAAGTTGCAGAATCAGGTATTCAAATTGCCCTTGTAATTGGTGGCGGTAACTTATGGCGTGGAGAACCTGCTGCTGAGGCGGGCATGGATCGAGTTCAGGCTGACTATACTGGTATGCTTGGAACTGTTATGAACGCCCTTGTAATGGCGGATTCCCTTAAACAACTTGGTGTAGATACACGTGTACAAACCGCCATTGCCATGCAGTCGGTTGCTGAGCCTTATATTCGTGGTCGTGCGCTCCGTCATCTGGAAAAAGGTCGTATTGTTATCTTTGGTGCAGGTATTGGTTCTCCATACTTCTCAACCGATACAACAGCTGCCCTTCGAGCTGCTGAAATTGAGGCAGATGCAATTTTGATGGCAAAAAATGGTGTGGATGGTGTGTATAACGCTGATCCGAAGAAAGATGCCAATGCTGTTAAATTTAATGAATTAACCCACCGTGAAGTGATTAGTCGTGGTCTTAAAATTATGGATGCGACTGCTTCAACACTTTCAATGGACAATGACATTGATTTGGTTGTGTTTAATATGAATGAACCAGGGAACATCAAGCGCGTTGTCTTTGGTGAACCGATTGGGACAACTGTTTCAAATTATACTGCAGAAAAATAATAGATTGAAATTGAGTTCAGTTTTCATCTATTCAATAGAAAAATAAAAAAAGTAGGAAGTTTTATGTCTAAAGAAATTATTGCTAAAGCGCAAGAGCGCATGAACCAATCTCATCAGAGTTTGGCGCGTGAATTTAGCCACATTCGTGCTGGTCGTGCAAATGCTAGCTTGTTGGACCGTATTTCAGTTGAGTACTACGGTTCTCCAACACCATTGAACCAGTTGGCTGGTATTACAGTGCCAGAAGCGCGTGTTCTATTGATTACACCATTCGACAAGTCAATATTAAAAGATGTTGAGCGTGCTTTGAACGCATCTGACCTTGGTTTGACACCACAATCTGACGGTACTGTTATCCGTTTGGTCATTCCTGCTCTTACTGAGGAAACTCGTAAGAATTTAGCGAAGGATGTGAAAAAAGTGGGTGAGAACTCTAAAGTTGCTATCCGCAATATCCGTCGTGATGCTATGGATGAAGCAAAAAAAGCTGAAAAAGCAAAAGAAATCACGGAAGACGAATTGAAGTCACTTGAAAAAGATATTCAAAAAGTAACAGATGATGCTATCAAGACAATTGATAAAATGACTGCCGACAAAGAAAAAGAATTGTTGGAAGTTTAATCAACACGTTTTTAGGCTAAAAAACAGATCATCACTGGGCTGTCTAACTTCCAGTGGTGTATCAATAAGAAATCTAATGGAGGGGGGGTTAGACAGACTCCCCCTTTTTTAATCAGAAAGAAGAAAATCATGAATGATTTATTAGCACAGTATATCGTTGGTTTAGTGACTGACGAAAATGATCAGTTTTATTTTGTCCAAAAAGGAGGAGTTACCTTTGCGCTCTCCAAGGAAGAAGGAGAACATAGTCTAGGTCAATCTGTTAAGGGATTTGCCTATACCGATATGAAACAAAAACTCCGTTTGACAACTAAGGAAGTTGGAGCGAGTCGTACCAGCTTTGGTTGGGGAACTGTCTCAGAGGTACGTAAGGATTTGGGTGTCTTTGTGGATACTGGTCTGCCAGACAAGCAAGTGGTTGTTTCCTTAGACATTTTGCCAGAAATCAAGGAACTCTGGCCGAAGAAAGGTGATCAGTTGTACGTCAAATTAGACGTCGATAAGAAGGACCGCATTTGGGCTCTACCAGCTTTTCAGGAAGAGTTTCAGAAAATGGCTGGACCTGCTTATGACAATATGCAAAACCAAACTCTGCGAGCGATTGTCTACCGTTTGAAAATGAATGGTACTTTTGTTTATTTGCCAGACAACAACATGCTTGGTTTTATCCATCCGAGCGAACGCTTTGCGGAACCACGTCTGGGTCAGGTTTTGGAGGCGCGTGTCATCGGCTACCGTGCAGTTGATCGGACCTTGAACTTGTCTCTCAAGCCACGTTCATTTGAGATGCTGGAAAATGATGCTCAGATGATATTGACTTATCTGGAAAGCAATGGAGGTTTCATGACCTTGAACGATAAGTCTGCTCCGGAAGACATCAAGGCTACCTTTGGTATTTCCAAAGGGCAATTCAAAAAAGCTCTTGGTGGTTTGATGAAGGCTGGGAAAATAAAGAAGGACTCAGTGGGAACAGAATTGGCATAGGAGGGGCATCTATGCTCGTATATATTGCTGGTAGTGGAGCGATGGGGTGTCGGTTTGGTTATCAATTGTCTAAGACAAATCATGAAGTGATTTTGCTGGATAATTGGGAAGAACATATCGAAGCAATTCGAGAAAACGGCTTGAAAGTGACTGGAGATGTAGAGGAAACTGTACACTTACCCATCATGAAACCGACCGAAGCAACGAGAGTAGCAGATTTTATCATTCTATTGACTAAGGCTGATCAGTTGCCAAAGATGTTGCGGGATATTAAGCCAATTATCGGTCCAACTACCATGGTTTTGAGTCTCTTGAATGGTTTGGGGCATGCGACGACCATGCGTCGGTATGTACCAGATGAAAGTATCATGGTTGGGGTGACCATGTGGTTGGCGGGACTAAAGGGTCCTGGACATGCTCACTTAGAAGGTCCGGGTTCTATGTCCGTTCAGCATATTCTTGGTGATGAGCAATCAGTTGCGGATATTATTGAAATGCTGAATGAAGCTGGGCTAAATGTGACCTATGACAATCATGTTGTCAGTGCTATTTGGCAGAAAGCCTGTGTCAATGGTGTTATGAATCCAACTTGTACCATTTTAGACTGTACAATTGGTGAATTATTCGGTACGGAGGCTGGACTGAATCTAGTACAGGGGATTTTCAAAGAATTTATTGCTGTTGCTAAGTCTGAGGCAGATGGAATTGACGAAGAAGCTATTTGGAAATATGTTATTGATGCTTCGAAGAAGGCTTCCAATCACTATCCATCTATGCACCAGGATTTGGTCCAATATGGTCGAAAGACAGAAATTGATTATCTGAATGGAGCGGTTGTTTTTAAGGGCAAACGTGCAGGTATTCCAACACCCTATTGCCAAATGATAACGGATATGATTCATGCCAAAGAGAGTATGCTGGGGTTGAGATAGGAGAAAGTCATGCTGATTGAAGCGGTAACGATTGAAGAATATATGGCTGCCTTGCCTGAAAATCGGAAGGAAGCAGTTGAACGACTCCATCAAGTGATTGTGGAACAGTTACCAGCTGGTTTTGAAGTAGGAATCTTGGGAGCTATGATTAACTATTATGTGCCGCTTGCTGCCTACCCTAATGGTTATCACTGCACACCGGGAGAGCCCTTGCCATTCCTTGCCTTGGCATCACAAAAGGCACACATCGCCCTCTACCACATGGGAATCTATATGGACCAAGAATTGAATGATTGGTTCGTTGCTGCTTATCAAGCACAGGTGCCTACCAAACTGGATATGGGCAAGTCCTGTGTTCGTATGAAAAATCCCAAGAATATTCCTTATGAATTGATTGGGGATTTAGTTAGTAAAATGTCTATGGAGCGCTATATAGAGCTCTACGAAAAAAATCATAGAAAGTAAATGTAGTGAGAAGAAGTTTTTATTCTTGGTTGATGACCCAGCGCAACCCGAAAAGTAATGAACCAGTAGCTATCTTGGCAGATTATGCCTTTGAAGAATCTGATTTTCCTAAGCAATCAGATAATTTCGATGAAGTCAGTCGTTTTTTGGAGGAATCGGCCAGCTTTGCCTTTTCCATGGCTGATTTTGATGCGATTTGGGAAGATTATTTGGGACATTGATGGATAAAATAGTACAAAATAGCCTTGTTTGGGCTATTTTTGTTATAATAGAGAAAAGGACAGGAAAAGGAGCAACTCTTGCTAGAACATTCAATTGATATTCAACTCAAGCATCCAGATGATTCGTTTAGTCTATTTGGTTCGAATGAACGTCATCTGAGATTGATGGAACAGGAACTAGGTGTGGTTATTCATGCCCGTACGGAAAAAGTGCAGGTGATTGGTCAGGAAGAACATGTAGAACAGGCGCGTATTGTTATCCAGTCTCTCCTTGTCTTGGTGAGTCGTGGTTTGGTTATCAATACGCCAGATGTGGTCACAGCTATTTCCATGGCAAAAAATGATGAGATAGAGAAATTCGTTGCCCTCTATGAAGAAGAGATTATCAAGGACAACTATGGCAAACCCATTCGCGTAAAGACCCTTGGACAGAAACTCTATGTGGACAGCGTGAAGCGTCATGACATCGTGTTTGGAATTGGACCTGCTGGTACAGGTAAGACCTTCTTGGCGGTTACTCTAGCTGTAACAGCCCTCAAGCGGGGACAGGTCAAGCGGATTGTCCTGACCCGTCCTGCGGTAGAAGCAGGCGAAAGTTTAGGCTTTTTGCCAGGGGACTTAAAAGAAAAAGTAGACCCCTATTTGCGTCCTGTCTATGATGCCCTCTACCAGATTTTGGGCAAGGAGCAGACCACGCGCCTAATGGAGCGCGAGATTATCGAGATTGCACCGCTGGCCTATATGCGGGGGCGGACCTTGGAAGATGCCTTTGTCATCTTGGATGAGGCGCAAAATACGACCATTATGCAGATGAAGATGTTCCTGACCCGTCTGGGCTTTAATTCTAAGATGATTGTCAATGGGGATATTAGTCAGATTGACCTGCCACGCAAGGTTAAGTCAGGCCTGATTGATGCGACAGAGAAACTGAGCAAAATTCCGCAGATTGATTTCGTACATTTTTCAGCCAAGGATGTGGTTCGCCATCCAGTTGTTGCCCAGATTATCACTGCCTATGAAGAGGAGGCTCGGGCGGCAGATAGTCGATCAAGTTTTGAAACGATTGGACAGTCTGGTCGGAGCGAAGAGGATGAAGATTAGTCAATGTTCAAATCATTATCAAGTACGAGAGTTAGTAGACGCCGACTTAAAGCAGGTCTTGGCATTCTACCAGACCAATCCCCTCTATTTTGAACATTTTCCACCCTTGCCTAGTCTGGAAAGTTTAGCAAATGACCTTGTCGAGTGTCCACCAGGTAAGGAGTTATCAGATAAATATTTTTTAGGATTCTGGGACAAAGAGCGATTAGTTGCCATCCTAGACCTAATTGACGGCTATCCGACTGCAGAGATTGCCTACATCGGACTTTTTATGGTGGATTCAAGATTGGCTGGTCAGGGTCTTGGCTCAAAGATCATAGCAGAGCTCCTTTCTCAGTTAGCAACTCACTTCAAAAAGATGCGTCTAGGTTATGTAGAAAGCAATCCTCAGTCCAGTCATTTTTGGTCCAAAGTTGGATTTTGTCCAACTGGCGAGGTCAAAGAGTTGGCTGGAAAAACATTGTTTTAACAGAATATGATTTAGAATGATAAAAATAATGCCTCTTTTCTTTGTAAAATGGCATTTTTTTGTACTGTTGCAGACTGAAATGACTATTTTTCGTTTGCACCTTATTTAGTAATCTTTTTAATGACTACATGTGAGGTATTACGGGATAAACTGAAAAAATATGACACTTTATAAGTGGATATATAAAGGGTTTAGCAGATGTGTTGTTACAAGTCATAATGGTCTAATAAAATTGATGTAAATTATTTGTGTACATAGCGAGAGTTATTGATAGATGAACTGAGTTAGTTTGATATGGTTGATGTGTTTTGAATTATTCTTAATTCGATAGTTCTCTGGCAGTGATAATTATTACAGTCATCATATTTGATAATAATGGAAGAAAGTTTTTTTATAAGTAGACAACTTAAAAATGAAGGATTCAAGTTCTACTTTAATAACGATAAAAGTTGCACTTATTCTTGCAAATTATCGTATAATGAAGGTATTGAGAGAGGTAACTTATGGCACAAATTACGAAAAAAGCTCTAGAAGCATCTTTGAAAAACTTGTTGTTACAAAAGCCATTATCTAAAATCACTATTCAAGATATTACAGATGATTGTGGGATAAGTCGAATGACTTTCTACTATCACTTTAGTGATATTTATCATCTGGTGGAGTGGGTTTGTGTAGAGGAAGCACAAAAGGTACTTGGTGAGCATCGACATTATGATAGCTGGGAAGAAGGGCTACTGGCTATTTTTATTGCTGTGAGGGAAAACAAGCCATTTATTCTCAATGTTTATCATTCGGTTAGTCGTGAGCAGATTGAAACGTACCTCTATCAATTAACATATAAGTTGATGGTTGATGTGGTTGAGGAAAAAGCAGTGGGTCTACGTGTTAGTGCCGAAGAAAAAAGTTTTATAGCAGATTTTTACAAATACTCACTGGTGGGGCTGATGTTAGATTGGATAAAAAAAGATATGAGAGATGACCCTCAAGAACTCGTCAATCGTCTAGCAAATTTAGTACATGGTAATATCGTGGCTGCTCTCCACCATTACGATAGCAAAGGAAGATAGTTTTGTTATTTATCAAAAAAGCTTAAATGATAAAAAAATCATCATTTAAGCTTTTTTGTTTATTGTTCCTATGTGAGGATAGCATTAAAATGATGGTAACTAAAAAAAGAGAAGAGGTACCAAAATGTATTATTCTAGTGGTAATTATGAAGCTTTCGCACGTCCTCAAAAACCAGAAGGTGTAGACCAAAAATCGGCTTATATTATTGGCTCTGGGCTAGCAGCTCTCTCAGCTGCCTGTTTCCTAGTTCGTGATGGACAGATGCCAGGTAAACAAGTTCATATCTTAGAAAAAGATCCGATTCCTGGCGGTGCCTGTGATGGTTTTCAATACAGTGATATAGGTTATGTTATGCGTGGCGGCCGTGAAATGGACAATCATTTTGAATGTATGTGGGACCTTTTCCGCTCTATTCCTTCCATTGAAACGGATGGTGTCAGTGTCTTGGACGAATATTATTGGCTCAATAAAGCAGACCCTAACTATTCGCTCTGTCGTACAACTGAAAAACAAGGTCAAGATGCTCATACAGATAAGAAGTTTGGTTTATCTGACAAGGCAGCCATGGAAATTATGAGATTGTTCTTCACACCTGATGAAGAACTTTACAACAAACGGATCAATGAAGTTTTTGATGATGAAGTTTTTGATTCCAATTTCTGGCTTTATTGGCGAACCATGTTTGCTTTTGAAAATTGGCATTCTGCTCTGGAGATGAAACTTTATATCAAGCGCTTTATCCATCATATCAGTGGTTTGCCTGATTTCACAGCTCTGCGTTTTACCCGCTACAACCAATACGAATCTATGATTTTGCCAATGGTCAAGTATCTGGAATCTTTTGGTGTTGTTTTCCATTACAATAACAAGGTGGTTAATGTCCTCTTTGACTGTCAAAAAGATAAGAAAGTTGCTAAAAAGATTGAAGTAATTCGTGATGGGCAAGAAGATAGCATTGACCTGACTGAAAATGATTTGGTCTTTATCACCAATGGCGGCTGTGTTGAAAACTCAAGTTATGGTAGCCAGGATAAGCCTGCCAGCTTTAATAAGGAGATTCGTCCAGGTGGTGGCTGGGATATGTGGCGGAAGATTGCGGCACAAGATGCTAGTTTTGGAAACCCAGACAAATTCTGTTTCGCCCCTGAACAATCTAATTGGATGAGTGCCACAGTAACGACGATTGATGAAAAAATTCCAGCCTATATTCAAAAAATTTGCAAACGTGATCCGTTTTCAGGCAAGGTTGTTACAGGTGGAATTGTCACTGCAAAGGATTCAAGTTGGCTGATGAGCTGGACTGTCAACCGTCAACCGCAATTCAGAAATCAAGCTAAAAATGAGTTAGTGGTCTGGGTTTATGGACTGTTTTCTGATAAAGAAGGGGACTATATTAAAAAACCAATGCGCGATTGCACCGGCCAGGAAATTTGTGCCGAATGGTTGTACCATATGGGCGTACCAGTATCAGAAATTGATCATTTGTCGCGTCAAAGTGCCAAAACAGTTCCTTGTATGATGCCTTACATAACAGCCTTCTTTATGCCACGTGAAAAGGGAGATCGTCCAAATGTTGTACCTGATGGAGCTGTTAACTTTGCCTTTTTAGGACAATTTGCTGAAACACAGCGCGATACCATCTTTACTACCGAATATTCTATTCGGACAGGTATGGAAGCTGTCTACACGTTATTAGACATTGACCGCGGTGTACCAGAGGTTTGGGGCAGTACCTATGATGTGCGCGACTTGCTTCATGCGACAGTTGCACTGCGCGATGGCAAACCAATCACTGATATGGATTTAAATTTTGTGGAAAAATTTATTCTCAAGCAAGCTCTCCGTAAAGTTGAAGGTACAGATGTTGAAAAACTTTTGAAAGAGTACCATATTGTATAAAATCAGGCTATTAGAAAAGAAGTTCTCGTGAAACGAGGACTTCTTTTATCTGAATCATCATAAAGAACGGCTTGCATTTAGATTGGTCGACACAACGTTAGCAAACGATGTGAACAAGAGTGTGAGATAGGTTAGAAATGATGTTAATTCAATCCAGAATTAGATACAAATAGAGGTAGGTTTAGTAAAAATTCAATTTGATCATGCATTTTCGTCTCATTGAAACAGTAAAACAAAGTCGGTTTTAGGTAGTCACTAGATGATCATATAAATCAAAATTGTAATAAATATTTATCGCTCAATTAAGATTTTGAAGTTTGTTGATGAGAAATTTCTTGTTTGATAGCACAGTCACAAGAACAATCATTGCAGGCACCTTTACTTTTGACCAAGCTACGGATAGCTAGGACGAACAATACAACAATGAGTGATGTCAGGATGAAGTTAGCCATTCATTTGCTCCTTTTGAAGGTTTTTCAGAGTGACGATAGGTAAGGCGGAAGCAGGTTTTCGAACGATACTATACACCATTGCAGATAGTAAAATCAGTGCAATACCGGTCCAAATAGTTGGTTGATGATGGTAGAGAAAAACAGCTCCGAATTGATAAATGATGAGGCTGACAGCATAGGCTAGTCCTGTTTGGAAACCTACAGCAATCCAGGTCCATTTTGCATTTCCCATCTCACGATGTATGGCTCCAATAGCAGCAAAGCATGGTGCACAGAGCAAGTTAAAAATGAGGAATGAGTAGGCGGATAAAGCGGAATAATCTTGCTGGAGCAATGTCCACAATTCACGATTGCTCTCGGAAGTTTCTCCCAGTTTGTAGAGTATACCAAAACTAGCAATGACTGTCTCTTTAGCTAGGAGACCAGTAATCGCTGCGATTGTAGCTTTCCAGTTCCCAAAACCAAGTGGTTGGAAGAAAAAGGCAAAACCATGGCCTATTGAAGCCAGGATACTTTGATTTGTCTCGACTGGTGCCAAAGCCCAGCTGTATGAACTAGCAAACCAAATGATGATATTGGTTACGAAGATAATGGTCCCCGCACGTTTGATAAAGCTTATTGCCTTATCGGAAGAATAACGAAGAACAGTTTGAATTTGCGGAAGATGGTAGGAAGGCAATTCCATGATAAATGGACTCGCCAAGCCACCGAGTTGCTTTGTTTTTTTCAATGCCAAACCAGAAAGAATAATGGCTCCCATACCAATGAAATATGCGCTGGGTGCAATCCAAGGGTTGCCAGGAAAAAAAGCGCCAGCAACGAGTGAAATAATTGGAAGTTTGGCTGAACAAGGCATAAAAGTAGCTGTCATAATGGTGATTTTTCTGTCTTGTTCATTCTCAATTGTTCGACTAGCCATTACTCCAGGAACACCACATCCTGTAGCAATCAGCATCGGGATAAAGGATTTACCTGATAGGCCAAACCGTCTAAAAATTCGGTCCATGACAAAGGCAATGCGACTCATGTATCCAATATCTTCTAAGATTCCTAGACAGAAGAAGAGTACAAAAATTTGTGGCACAAAGCCGAGTATAGCCCCACAACCAGCTACAATTCCATCAAGTACTAATGATTGTAACCAGCCAGCAATTCCAAAGGTATCAAGGAGATTTTGAATAATAACTGGAACAAATTGGCCAAACAATACATCGTTGACCCAGTCAGTCCCAATAGTTCCTACGGTTTGGATAGCAAGAAAGTAGGTTAGCCACATAACGAGTGCAAAAATAGGAAGTGCGAGAAAGCGGTTGGTTACAATTTGGTCCACTTTATCAGAAATATTAAGGCCGTTTCCAATTTCTTCTTGGACGGAGCTCGAAATGGTTTCAATTAATTGGTATCGCTGATTGACAATTATGGCTTCGATATCATCCGAATAGATTTTCTCCAAAATCATGATAATTTCAGATAAATCTACTTTTTCAGTTTCTCCGAAATTGAGTTGATGTAAAATGTCTGGATCTTGTTCTAAAGACTTGATAGCATAAAAGCGTTGTTGTCTTGTAGGGATTGTTTGAGGTAACAATTCAATAACTTGAGCAATAGCTGCTTCAAATTGTTTCTCATATTGCGGAAAATAAGGTGTGCTAGATTGGGTACTCGTTCTTTCAACTTCGCTGAGCAGTTGAGGGATCCCCATCTTTTTTAATGCACTAATTGATTGAATGGGGCAACCTAGCTGGTGAGATAACTGGTCTACTTTAATACTCCGTCCCTGTTGTTTCAAAGTATCGGTCATATTCAGTGCAATAACAGTTGGGATACCCATCTCGAGTAATTGGAGAGTTAGATATAGATTGCGTTCCAGATTCGTTGCATCTACAACATTTAAAATGGCTGCTGGTTGAGCAGTTAGGAGGTAGTCTCTAGCAACCATCTCTTCGGAAGTGTAGGGTGAGAGGGAATAGATTCCGGGAAGATCTTGCAGATCCAAGTGTGGTCGTTTTTTTATGTTTCCTGATTTTCTTTCGACCGTTACACCTGGCCAATTTCCAACTCGTTGGTTGGTTCCTGTCAGTAGGTTGAAAAGGGTGGTCTTCCCGCTGTTCGGATTACCCACTAAGGCTATCTGATTTTTCATTTATTCACCTAGCTTGCAACTTGAACGAGAATCATTTGTGCTTCCGATTTCCGGAGAGTTAAATGGTAGCCACGAAGTGTTATTTCTAATGGATCGCCTAAAGGAGCAACATTTTTTAGAAGAAGTTGTGTATGTTTCGTTATACCCATATCCATGAGACGACGGCGTAGGGCGCCTGTCGCACAGATTTCAATAACTTTAGCGCTGCTACCAATTGGAAGATCTGATAGGGCCAAGGATCGCCCTTGTTCTGATTTTTCTTCTAAAACCAAGCTATTGAGAACAGATTGATCCAAAGCTAAACGACTGGCTTTGACCTGGATAATTGCATTGTCCTTTGTTTTTGAAATGATTCGAATTTCTTGCCCTATCTTTAACCCAAGATGGTTCAAATGTTTGCGAACATCTTCTTGTAATAGAATGTCTTTTACAAGATAAATTTGTCCAATTTGCAGTGTTTGCATGTTCATTATGCATCCTTTGTGATTTTTATAACAATAGTATAACACAAATACTTAAAAATGTCAGATAATTTTTAGATATATGTTGGCTTTAATGATACTGGAATATATTTTGTTCACGGGCTTACTTCATCGCTTTCTTCATCGTGCTCTCTCTTAATTTTTTTTTATAAAAATCCATTGACATATTTTGGAGGTATGATATACTAGTAAAGTACGCTGGTTTAGCTCAGTCGGTAGAGCGCATCCATGGTAAGGATGAGGTCGCCGGTTCAATCCCGGCAACTAGCATAAAATAATCCAAAAAACCCTTGATACACAGGGGTTTTTGTTATGCCTGCCCCAAATTTTTCGAATATCTTTTTGCACTTGTCATTACTCTTTTCTTTTAATGATTCCAGTTGATGGGCATAGACTTTGAGTGTTATGTTTGAATTTTCATGTCCTAATAATTGGGAAATGCAAATCAATTCGACTCCTTGAGTAATCAAGTATGATGCGTAGGTATGTCTTAGTGAGTGTATGTGGACATTTCGCCCAACTATTTTCTAAAGGCAATTCTATTAAATAGGGGGTAAATAGGGAATATTTTACCAACAAAACCCCTTGACATATATGTTTGTTGTGTTAAAATAGTGGATAGAAAGCTGAAAGGAGTAAGACAAATGAACAAAAAACTTATTGTCAAACAAGCTGTTTTTTATTATATACTCCTTTCTAAGCGGGAAAACAGATTTTAGAAATCATTCATGAGTGTGGTCTCGATGAAGAGTAGAGGTTGAACGGCAGTTCAGCTAGATAAGTTTATTGACTTATTGAGTGATTTTTGAAAAACAACGGGTCTATTTTTGTGGACTAAAGCAAGCCTAGGAGGAGTGAAATGCTTCCCTGGGCTTTTTTGTGCGCTTAGAAAGGTAATACTCTTCGAAAATCAAAATTATCCGTTGTCAACTTGCCTTGATGAACTCTAGTTCTATCTTCGGCTTAATGTCGCGAACACAGCTCGCACTATTTCCAGCCTTCAACTATCTCCCAGATAGTTGAAGCTAGGCTACTTTTGATTTTCATTGAGTATAAAGAACAGGAGAAGGATAATGACAAATATTTTTAAAGGCAGACATTTTTTAGCGGAAAAAGATTTCACTCGCGCTGAATTAGAATGGTTGATTGATTTTGCAGCTCACTTAAAGGATTTGAAAAAGCGCAATATCCCTCATCGCTATTTAGAAGGTAAAAATATTGCCCTCTTATTTGAAAAAACATCCACTCGTACGCGTGCTGCGTTTACTGTTGCGGCGATTGACTTGGGTGCACATCCTGAATATCTAGGCGCTAATGATATTCAGCTTGGTAAAAAAGAATCCACAGAAGATACAGCTAAGGTATTGGGACGTATGTTCGATGGGATTGAATTCCGTGGTTTCAGTCAAAAGATGGTGGAAGAATTGGCCGAATTTTCAGGTGTACCTGTATGGAATGGTCTGACAGATGCATGGCACCCTACTCAAATGTTGGCTGACTATCTGACTGTGAAAGAAAACTTTGGCAAGTTAGAAGGATTGACCTTGGTTTACTGTGGTGATGGACGCAACAATGTGGCGAATTCCCTCTTGGTAACAGGGGCTATTCTTGGTGTCAATGTGCACATCTTCTCACCAAAAGAACTTTTCCCAGACGAAACAGTGGTAACCCTTGCAGAAGGATTTGCTAAAGAATCTGGTGCGCGTGTATTGATTACGGACAATGCTGACGAGGCTGTTAAAGGCGCAGATGTCCTATATACAGACGTTTGGGTATCAATGGGTGAAGAATCTAAATTTGAAGAACGTGTGAAATTATTAAAACCATATCAAGTAAACATGGATTTGGTGAAAAAAGCAGAAAATGAGAATTTGATTTTCTTGCACTGCTTACCAGCCTTCCATGATACTAATACTGTTTATGGTAAAGATGTTGCTGAAAAATTTGGTTTAGAAGAAATGGAAGTAACAGACGAAGTATTCCGTAGCAAGTATGCTCGTCACTTCGACCAAGCTGAAAATCGCATGCATACCATTAAAGCAGTGATGGCAGCAACATTAGGTGATCCATTTGTACCACGTGTGTAGCTTAAATGGTCAGTGAAGTCATCATGTTTGGGGACCGGATTCAATTGTGACCCTGTCCCCAGTTTGAAAATCAAAAATGTAAGCGATTTCTTTGCAGGAAGGAGGGAAGAGAATCAATATGACTCATCGTAAAATTGTTGTTGCTTTGGGAGGAAATGCCATCCTAACGTCAGATCCATCAGCCAAAGCCCAAAAAGCTGCCCTGGTACAGACTGCTAAGCACCTTGTCAAACTGATCAAAAATGGGGATGATTTGATCATCACTCATGGTAATGGTCCGCAAGTTGGTCAAGGGGATGAATTGTTGGCAATTCTTTGTCATTTAGATGTCTTTCCAGCTGGGGACCTCTCGAATTGGGAAACTTCCTCTTTTGAAGTAACCATAAAAAATGACCATTTGGTTGGCCGATGGGTTCAAGATGATAAGGGTCCTTCCATGGCAGCTTTATTTGCGGTCAAGGCCTTAATGGATGCTGGTGTCAGTTTTACCAAACGTATTCGGTTTATCTTTGGAACAGACGAAGAAACCTTATGGCGGTGTATGAATCGGTACAATCAATTAGAAGAAGTTGCGACGATGGGATTTGCACCAGATTCTTCTTTCCCCTTGACCTATGCTGAAAAAGGTCTGTTACAAGCAAAACTTGTTGGTCCTGGAGACCGTATTTTAACGATGGAGGCTGGAACAGCGCCTGTAAAGGCTAGTTATTCAGGGCATTTGTTGGCAAGTGTGGTTGCTGAATTGGATCAATTAGGATTCGATTATGAAATGGTTGATGATCGAGTGATTGTTTTAGGCATTTCAAAACATGCCAAGGATGCTGCAGAGGGAATCAATGCGATCGGTTCGATTGGCCATTGCGCTCCAAAAATTTGTTGGCCATCCTGCGATTGATTTCATTGCCAATGCAGTAGGGGAAGATGCAACTGGTTTCAAATTATTTGACGATGTCACGGATGAACCTTCTGGAGCCCTTAGTTTCAACATTGCGGGTCTCACGATTCAACCTAAAAAATCTGAAATTCGGAATGATAAGCGGATTCCAGTACTTGCGAATAAGGAACATTTGGTGCATATCTTGAGTGAAAAGGCAGCAACTTATGGTTTAGACTGTCAAGAATATGACTACTTACCAGCTTTATATGTCCCTTTGGACAGTGAATTGGTTCAGACCTTACAAGGCTCTATCCGCATCATATTCGCTCAACAGCCAATAATGTGATCTTAAATGTTGGTCGTGCCATTGGCGGATTTTCTTCTGTCATCATTGGGATGATTTTAGATGTATCCAGCACAGCTGTTGTGATGATTTTTCTCTCAAGCCTGTATCTAATTAGCTTTGCAGCGATGCTCTCCATCAGTAATTTAAAGAAAGAAGCATACAATCAATCTCGATAAAAACAAAATATCCTAGGCAATCACATGTTACCTAGGATATTTTTTTCTTATTCCTTTGATGAAAAGAATGGTGGGGTAAATTGGGTGAGGTAGTCATAACAAGTTTGAGCTGCCTGATTATCCTGGCAAATAATGAGACAGACATCATCGCCACAAAGCGTAGCGACAATCTCGGGAATTTCCATGGCATCAAGAATTGAGCCGAAGGAGCTGGCCAGTCCTGGAAGTGTTTTTAATACAACTTGGTGCTGTACTGGTTTGAGTATAATGAGAGCATCTTCCATATACAGACGGAGGCGTTTTTCCCAACGGGTTGGTACAATCGGGTTGACCATGTAATAAGAAGAGACATCTTCATTGACCTTTACTAAATTTAATAATTTGATATCACGAGACAAGGTTGATTGGGTAACGGTGACACCGTTTAATTCCAGCAATTCTTGCAGTTCTTGTTGCGTGTGAAGTTTTTTTCTTTTATTAAGGAAAGGATTAACTTATGGCGACTTTCAATCTTATTCATGGGGGTGACCTCAATTAAAAAGTTTTATTGGATAAACATGGCATCTCCAAAGCTAAAGAAGCGGTAACGTTCTTCAACGGCATGTTTATAAGCTTCTAAGGTAAATTCTCTACCTGCAAAAGCTGAAACAAGCATAACCAAAGTGGATTTTGGAAGATGGAAATTAGTTGAAAAGGCATCGACAATTCGGAAGGTATATCCTGGTTTGATGAAAATATTTGTCCAGCCAGAATCTGCTTCTAAACGCCCATCAAATTTGTTTCCAATGGTTTCCAGCGTGCGAATAGAAGTGGTTCCAACTGCAACGATACGTCCACCATTTTCTTTGATTTGATTGAGTGTTTGAGCGGCTTCAGCGGTTAGGTTGTAAAATTCTGAATGCATCTCATGCTCATCAACGTTTTCGACAGAGACTGGGCGGAAGGTTCCAAGACCGACATGAAGTGTCAAATAGACTAATTTCACACCTTTGGCTTCAATTTTTTCAAGTAGTTCCTGGGTAAAATGGAGGCCGGCAGTTGGAGCTGCGGCAGAACCATTTTCTTTGGCATAAACAGTCTGGTATCGCTCGCGGTCTTCTAATTTTTCATGAATATATGGAGGGAGTGGCATTTCACCGAGGCTTTCTAAGACTTCTAAGAAGATTCCATCGTAAGTGAACTCAACGATTCGGCCTCCGTGTTCCAATTCCTCTACAATGGTAGCTGTCAAACGTCCATCTCCAAAGGCAACAGTCGTACCGACTTTCAAGCGCTTCGCTGGTTTTGCAAGAACCTCCCACTGATCACCTTGGGTATTTTTCAAAAGTAAAAGTTCTACATGTCCGTTTGTTTCGGGCTTGTAGCCGTAGAGGCGGGCAGGCAGAACGCGCGTGTTGTTCATCACAAGGGCATCACCTGGGTGAAGCTGGTCAATAATATGGTCAAAACGGCTATCAACCATACTGTGCTTCTCGCGGTCGAGAATGAGAAGTTTTGAGCTGTCACGCTTCTCAAGCGGTACTTGGGCAATCAGTTCTTCTGGTAAATCAAAATCAAAATCTGCAGTATTCATAGACTCTCCTTGTTTCTAAACGATGATGGTGATTAGATAGATCAAAAGTGCTATTGGTAGAACCATTAATAGTACTCCCAGTAGCATCATTATCACTCTTAGACTTTTGGGGTGAGGGATCAGATAACCAAGGAGGCAGAGAGCAATTCCTGTAAAAAATAAGATCAATAATTCTAATGTCATGCCTCCATTATATCATAATTTCAATCAAACGTGGTGTGGATCGATGAAGATTGGTATATATCAATTGACAAAAATTGGTATATACCATATAATATACTTAAGAAACAGGTAAGAGGTGAATCATATGAAAATTCATGTTGTAAACAATCAAGTTGATGGTGCGGTACTAGCTGTAGATTTGTTGAGAGAAAAGTTGGCAAATGGTGCAAAAGTGCTTGGTTTGGCAACGGGTTCTAGCCCATTGGAATTTTATTCGGTCCTTCGCGAATCAGATTTGGACTTTTCTGATGTGACTTCTGTCAATCTGGATGAGTACGTGGGATTGGGTGAAGACAGTGACCAGTCCTATGTTCACTTTATGAAAGAGAATCTTTTCAATGCTAAACCATTCAAACAATCATTTTTACCAAATGGCTTGGCAAAGGATTTTACCGAGGAAATTGCCCGTTACAATCAGATTTTGGCAGACCATCCGGTAGATTTCCAAATTTTAGGAATTGGCCGCAACGGTCATATCGGTTTTAATGAACCAGGAGCGTCATTTGATGCTGTTACTCGTGTGGTTGATTTGGCACCATCAACCATTGAAGCCAATGCTCGTTTCTTTGCTCATTCAGAAGATGTTCCAAAACAAGCCATTTCAATGGGGATTGCCAATATTATGGCAGCCAAGACCATTGTCCTCATGGCTTATGGGAAAGAAAAGGCAGATGCAATTAAAGCTATGGTAGAAGGAGAAGTTACGGAAGAAGTTCCAGCAAGTATCCTCCAAAAACATAACGATGTAGTATTGATTATTGACCAAGCAGCTGCGAGTAAATTAGGATAACAGAAAAATACCACAAGGGGTCGTTCTATCCAATAGAAATACCTATTGTGGTCTTTTGATTTTCTGCCCATAATCAGAATAGGAATGGATGCTATTTAATAATTATTATTTCTTTGCTTTGCTTTGCTTTGTATTGTCAAAGGCACCAGCCTTCAGACAAGGAACCGAGGTACGGGCAGCAGTAAAGTATGCGTAGTCGAATGTGAGAATATCATTAGGTTCATTTAAATGTACTCAAATAAACAACGTGACAGGATTATAGATTGCTTGCCTTAAGCAAGCAAAAAAACACCCATAGGTGGCCATCGTGGGTGTCTTCAAATGCTTTTTTTCCTGAACATTTAAGCATTCTTAGTATTATGTACTTGTTCCTTGTTTTAGAGTTTCCAGTCCAAGTCTGGTCCGACTGGCACAATTCCAGTTGGGTTTATGGTTTTATGACTACCATAATAATGCTGCTTGATATGGTCGAAATCCACAGTTTTAGCAATTCCAGCATGATTGTAGAGACGTTTTGTATAATCCCATAGGTTTGGATAGTCGACTAAGGCCTTTATATTACATTTGAAGTGCCCAAAATAGACAGCATCAAAACGAACCAAGGTCGTGAAGAGACGAATATCTGCTTCGGTTAATTGGTTTCCTACTAGAAATTGCTGATTTGCCAACTGTTCTTCTAATTTATCCAATGCAGCAAAGAGCTTTGTTACCTCTTTTTCGTAGACAGCTTGATTTGTTGAAAAACCTACCTTATACACCCCATTGTTGATATTTGGATAGACAAAGTCATTCATGGCATCGATTTCAGATCGCAGGTGTTCTGGATAGTAGTCATCATAGTTGCCTGTAATGTTATTGAAAGCAGTGTTGAACATGCGCATGATTTCAGCGGACTCGTTATTGACAATCGTGTTTGTTTGCTTATCCCAAAGAACTGGAACAGTAACACGACCAGAATAATTTGGATCAGCTTTGAGGTAAACTTGATAGAGATAGTCACTGTTAAAAAGGGAGTCCTTAATGACACCAGGTCCGTCAGAGAAGGTCCAACCATTTTCCAACATGAGGGGGTGGACGATAGAAATGGAAATGTGATTTTCCAAGCCTTTCAATTTTCGCATGATCAATGTCCGACTGGCCCAAGGGCAGGCAAGAGAGATGTAGAGGTGATAGCGTCCTGATTCAGCTTTAAAACCCCCATGTCCTGTAGGCCCTGCATGTCCATCAGGTGTAATCCAATTACGGAATTGTGTCACTGTACGAACAAACTTCCCGCCTGTTGATTTGGTATCATACCATTGGTCTACCCATTTTCCTTCAACTAAAAGTCCCATAACATCCTCCTGAATGCAAAAGCAGGAAATCCGCCTATTAAAAGAGGATTTCCTATGTAAAAAAATATATCACTAACTAGTATTATAAAGCTTTTTTAAAAAGAGTCAAGCAAAATGATTTATGGTAAAATAGTCTCATGAGATTGGACAAGTGTATGGAGGCGGCTCGGATTGGCTCCCGTAAGCAGGTGAAAAAATTATTTAAGTCCCAACAGATTGTCATTGATGGTCAACCCGCTCAAAGCCTAAGCCAGATTGTTGACCCAGAGTTGCAAACTATTCATGTCTCTGGTAAAAAAGTTGCATTAGAAGGTTCTGCCTATTATTTACTTCACAAACCAGCAGGAGTCGTTTCAGCTGTGAGGGATAAAGAACACCAAACTGTCATCGACTTGATTTCTCCACAAGATAGTAGGGAAGGGCTCTATCCCGTTGGTCGTTTAGACCGTGATACGGAAGGACTAGTCCTTATCACCAATAATGGTCCGCTCGGCTACCGGATGCTCCATCCCAGCCATCATGTGGACAAGATTTATCATGTTGAGGTAAATGGATTTTTGGCAGATGATGCGCCAGCATTTTTTGCATCAGGCATTGCATTCTTGGACGGAACACGGTGTCAGCCAGCGGAATTGACGATATTGGCAGCTTCTTTGGACCATAGCAGAGCGATCATCAAGCTGGCTGAAGGCAAATTTCACCAGGTTAAGAAGATGTTTTTAGCCTATGGTCTCAAGGTCACCTATCTCAAACGCATCTCTTTTGGAGGATTTGAGCTGGGGGATTTGGAACGAGGTGCATACAGACAACTCACTCCGAATGAATTGGAACATTTGTTAACTTATTTTGATGAAGGGAGGAAATGAGAATGAGCATTTACGATATTACAGTTCAAAAACAAGATGGCACAGACCAGTCCATGCAAGATTTTCAGGGTCAGGTTCTTTTAGTAGTCAATACGGCGCCAGGTTGTGGGTTGGCACCTCAATATGAAGAATTACAAGAGTTATATGATACTTATAAAGACCAAGGTTTTGTCGTGCTAGACTTTCCATGTAATCAATTTTTAAATCAGGCTCCCGGTTCTGATGAAGAAATCAATCAGACCTGCAGTTTGAATTATGGTACAACTTTTCCTCGTTTTGCAAAAATTGCTGTAAATGGAGCTGAAACCAGTCCACTATATCGCTATCTCAAGAAAGAAAAATCTACCTTATTTGGCGGTCGAATTGAGTGGAATTTTACAAAGTTTTTGGTCGATAGACAAGGGCGCGTGGTCAAACGGTATTTACCAACGACTAGTCCATTAAAACTGAAAGAGGATATTGAACTTTACCTAGAAAAATAACAAGAAGGCTGGATTCATCTAGCCTTCTTGTTTTAGTAACCAAAGAAAATAGGGTGCACCGATAAGGGAAACGATAATACCGGTTGGAATGCCTGTTCCAACAAGTAGTACACGGCCAATTGTATCAGCAATGAGAAGTATGAGACTCCCGACAATCATGCTAGCAGGTATGATGATTCGATGATCATTTCCCAACCACTTTCGTACGATATGACCAGCGATGAGGCCAACAAAAGTAATATTTCCCACCAAAATGACACTGAGGGAAGCAAGAGCAGTAGCCAATACCAAGACGATCCTTCTTTCGCGTTGTAAGTGGAGTCCCAAAGCCATGGCTGTCTGGTCATTGAGATTCATAATATTGAGGGAACGACAGCGACTATATGTTACTAGCCAAACTATGAGAAGAAGTGGAGTATAGATGGCGATAGTCTTCCAATCTCCACCATTTACTCGACCGCTGAGCCACTGGACGATGTATTCCATTTTGAAATCATCCAAGCGACTAATTAGACTGACCATGATGCCAGATAACATGCTTGAGATACCGACCCCAGTGATAATCAAGCGGGTTGGATGGATACCATATAGTTTCTTGCGAGCAATCCAGTAAACGAGAAAAATAGTTAATCCGCCTCCTATCATGGCAAATAGTGGCAATGTATCTAATAAGGTTGGGCTGATTGTTGATGAAAGGCCAACAAAGAGTGCTACAACAAGACCAGCTCCAGCATTAATTCCCAATATGCCAGAATCAGCCAGAGGATTTCGAGTTAATGTTTGCAACAAGAGTCCAGCTAAAGCCAGGGAAGCCCCTCCAATCATTGAGGCAAATATTCTCGGTAAACGAATTCTACCAATGATAAGGAGAGTTGAGGAGCTGGCTCGTCCACTGACGACATCCATCACATCTGAAAAGGATGAGTTGGCGTATCCTATTGATAAGGAGATGAGAAAACCAGCAGAAAGGAGGATGAAGAGGAATGAAAAAATCTTAAGATAGTTATGACGTCTTATCAAAGGTGTTTCTCCTTTCGAATCAACCATAGGAAACAAGGTAAGCCGATGATACTGATTACTGCACTAATAGGTGTTTCAGCAGGTGGGTTGATTGAACGACAAACCAAGTCTACCCAGATCAGGAAACTAGCTCCAGCAAAAGCTGTTAAAGGTAAGAGCATTTTGTAATTTTTTCCTGTAAACATGCGGATAAAATGTGGAATGATGAGCCCAACAAATGAGAGGGAACCCACCAGTGCCACTGCAGCAGCTGAGAGCAAAAGGACGATACCCAACAATACCATGGTCATTAGTGCAGTTCGTTGCCCAAGATTTTTAGCAACAGTCTCGTTAAGACTCAGGATGGTCAGCTGATGTGAAAAGAGTTGGGCAAGGATGAGGCCAACAATGATAAGTGGACCAATAATAGTTAACATTTTCCAATTGACCTGTACTAAGCCCCCTGCTTGCCAACCGATGACAGCTGTTGATAGATCGAAATAGATGGTAATGGCCTGCCCTATTGCGGAAAATAAGCTGGCTACCATTGCACCCGACAAAATCAAACGGAGTTGATTATAGCCTTTTTGCACTTGATAAGACAGACCGAAGACTAGACCAGCTGCTAGGCAAGAGCCTAGTAAACAGATCACTAAAATTTGACTGTAATGCAAGCTACCAAAAATAGCATAGCCAAGGATGAGGGCGAGGCCTGCTCCAGCATTGATTCCTAATAAGCCAGGATCTGCGATTGCATTTCGCGTTATTCCCTGCATCATCGCTCCTGCTTGTGCCATAGCAGCTCCAACCAAGATGGCAGCCACCATTCGAGGCAATCGTAAATCAATGACAACATCCTGTACAGGTGAATCTGTCATCGGATGGCGTAGTGTTTCTACGAGTTGCTGATGACTGTAAGAAATAGCACCAAATCGTAAACTCAAATAGGCACCGATTACGAAAAGCAGGCTAATGATGAAAAAAATAAGAAGAGGCTGGACTAGATATCCAGTTCCTCTCCTTGAAGAATGAGAACGTATTACTCTATTCATAGTTCATTCCTTTTACTGAATCTCTTTTAATGCAGAGACAAAGGCGTCTATTTGCAAATCAAGTGACATAGGATCTGAGAAGTAGAAGAGGTTATAATCTACTTCAAGGATATGCCCATTTTTCACAGCTGGTAAATTTTTCCAAATGTCGCTTTCTTTTAGCGATGATGCGGCGTCTTTGGTTGTTTCATTGACATTGACCAGGAGGTAGTCACCAACATAGTCTGGTAGGGCTTCTTGCGAAATGCCAAACCAGCCATCTTTATTGATGACATCTTCTTGGACTTTAGCAGGAGCAGCGAAACCAAGCGCTCTGTAAACCAATTCACCACCACGGCCAAAGTTGTTTCCGTAGAGGAAGATATTTTTATCAAAGAAGTCCATCACTGTAAATGTCGCACTTGTATCTACAACTCCACTGAGTTCTTCCTTGGCTGCGGCAACTTTTTTATCCCACTGGTCAAGCCAAGCTTGAGCCTCTTTTTCTTTTCCGAAAATTTGTCCCACATCCGTCAGCATTTTCAGGTAATCACTCTTTCCATAGGTGATTTCAATAACTGGCGCGATTTCTTTTAGTGTTTCTATGTTGTCATCACCAGCAAAAACAAGGATAAGGTCTGGATTTTGAGCAGCGATAGCTTCTGTATCTGCTGTTGTTAATAATGGTAGGTCTTTTAATTGGTCACCAAATGCAGGGCTGTCTTTTTCTAGATCCAGACTATAACTGGAAACCTTGATCCCCAATTGCAGGAGATAGCCTGTATAAGAATAGGCAAAGTTAACAACTTTCTTAGGATTTTTTGGAATATCTCCATAGTAGGTAATGCCTTCAATTTCAGGCATGCTAGACAATTCTACGTCTGTTGAAGAGGAAGAGGTAGAACAAGCTGTTAAGAAAACCAGCCCAACAAATAAACTAAAAATAGCTAAAAACTTTTTCATTTTTTCTCCTTATTATTTTTTTAAATCGTAAGTTAGCAAAATAGGATACTCTTGACCAGGAGCCTGTATTAATTGAGGTTCGATGTTGAAAATATCACTCAGTATCTCAGTAGTCATGATACTGGACACGGATCCATTGTAGCGAATATTTCCCTCTTTCATGGCAATCATGTGGTCTGAAAAACGAGCGGATAAATTAACATCATGGAGAACCATCACAATGGTTTTCTGTTGGCTCAGGTTGAGGTCTTTCAAGAGCTCTAAAACTTCCAATTGATGATTGAGGTCAAGATAGGTCGTTGGCTCATCTAAGAAAATGGTATCGGTATCTTGGGCAAGAGCCATGGCAATCCAAACTCGTTGTCTCTGTCCACCAGATAAATCATCAACGGGAAACCTGGCGAAAGGAGCGGTTTGGGTCGCTTCTAGAGCCCAGTTGATCTTCTGCCTATCCTGATCGGTGAGATAGCCGAGTCCATTTTGATGGGGATAGCGCCCATAAGAGACCAATTCATAGACAGAAATCCCTTCTGTCGCTTCCAATACCTGAGGAAGTAGGGCAAGTTTTTTTGCAACTTCTTTAGTTGGTAATTGGGCAATGGCTTGACCATCTAAATAGATAGCTCCTTCTTGAAGTGGAAGTATCCGAGTCAATGCCTTGAGTAAAGTGGACTTTCCACAACCGTTGGCGCCAATAATAGTGGATATTTTTCCACTGGGAATTCTGGTGGATAGTTTTTCTATGATCACTCGATCATCATATGCCACTTGGATGTTTTCTGCTTGAATGGAAGACACATATTTCTCCTTTCCGATTGTATAGTCGAGTGAATAAGCTGTCAGATAAGGAACGGATGTCCAGGTAGCTAGAACAGCCTAAAGGCTGTTCTAGGTTGGAAATAAGACTTGAGAAACAAGTC
>ERZ650307.288-NODE-288-length-28000-cov-11.792449_pt1 | contig 28000 bp, 25 predicted proteins | sample MGYA00376243_ERZ650307 | MGnify/ENA primary metagenome ERZ650307 (study PRJEB26733, sample SAMN07839242) | wastewater metagenome | biome: urban; feature: artificial channel; material: waste water | place: USA: North Carolina | collected 2016-03-31 ... | reverse complement strand
GATTGATAGAAATGAAAATTTTATTATTCCATTTTCGGGAGTTAATGCACCGACATTTTCAATAATTATTTCACAGGTTTTAAAAAGCAGAAAGCCACTAAAGGAGTGGCTAAAGTTGTAAGATTAGTTCTGAATTGTTTTATATAATTTGAATTTTTCTACGATGGAATAACAATAATCTTTGTCTTTTAATCTTGAATAAGCAGGATGATAGGCATTTATCGCTATTCCTTTATTGGGTGTTACAAAATAATGGGCATTTGGATCATCATCATTTTTGTTTTCACTTGACACATCCCAACCAATAGATTCCATGTTATCGATGAAAAACTTGCCGGTATTTCCAAATATAATAACTTCTGGATCAATACTTTTTATTTGTTCTAAAAGTACATGCTTATTTTTATCAAAAACTTGAGCCAATTTTTTGTCATCTGAAACATTGCTTGCAGGTAATTTGTTTACATTTATGTAAGCGATTTTATTAACAACTGAATAGCACTCATCCTCATTTGCATAAGGAATGTCTGACCATTCCATTTCAGGATGTAAAATCCAATAACTGGTATAAATCATTTTACGGAAAGTAGGAACACTAAGAGCATTTTTTTGATGTCCGCCTTCTCTAAATTCTTCACATAAATTTCTAACTTTATCAATGTCTTCAGGGCTTACATTTGCTTCCTTCAATATCCATAAAATTTTAACATTTCCCTCGGAATGAAAATCTTCTTCATTCACGATTCCGTCTTTAATTTCTACCATTTTTTACTTTTATTTTTAATATATGTTTATTTTTAGAAAGTTTTCTTATTGATAAATAATTTTTTGAACTTAAGTGATGTATTGCCATGTTGCACAACATTTTCCGTTACAAATATATAAAATTCCTCAAAGTTTTTCTTTAGATTTTAAATTAAGTTCTCTTTTTGCGCATCATAAAATCGTTATTTTCGGTAAATCTGATTTTTAACAACTTCTCAAATTTTTTCATTAATTTAAAAAATCTAAGATACTGTTTTTTAAATTTTGTTTTTTTTATCTCTTTAACCTGTTTATTTCCCATTATTTTATGATTCAAAATTAATGATGGATAAAGACAAAAGATGTCATTTAGAATATTCAGAATGAGCACCGCTCTGCCACAGCAAGTTACATAATCGAAATTATGGTCAATCTGCCGGCGCAAAACGTTGCCCTCCAGTCCGCAGGCTCCCTTACGTGCAAATCCAACCGCATCATTGCCCATAATTTGAGATTATGTAAAACCTGTTCAGCAGTTGGACCGCCTACCATACCGGCGAAAAATCGTTCCTGTCCTTTGATTTTAAAATGCCTAACGTCACCGATTGTTCCGACGTATTTCATAAGGCCTTTTTGTCTTGCCATTGTTTTAAATTTTTGAAATTAGAAAAGAGAGAAAAACACTGTTGTCTAGACAGATACAAATATCATTTATTACCTTTATAAAAATAATAGTTAAAATATAGAAAACCAATGAAATACAATGCAATAAGTGCAAATGCTTACGAAATGTAGAGCAGCACAACAGGAAACGGAAGCCAAAAATATTTTCAAATCAAAAACATCCACCAGCAACAGTTTTGGATTGTGGAAGAAGTTTTGGACGGAGAAAGTCTGAAAATAAAACAGGAATTCACACAGGAAAGGCGTGAAATAAGACTTTACAGTTTGGATTCACCGGAAGTTCATTTTTCCAGAAAGATGCGGGAGGATGAAGCGAAAAGCCGTATACCGGCTTCTCTGCTAATGCAATATGGATTGATGAGTTTGGATTTTGTTCTGCAGGTTTGTCCAGTAGGAACACGGATCACAGTTTTAACAGAACTGGATAACCGCTAAGATTTTTGGCTGAGAGATCTTGCCTATGTCATTCTGCCTACCATCGAATGCCTGAATGAATTAATAATAGTGAATGGTTGGGCAAAAGCCAGCCATTCATACTATTGTTGTATGCTTGCGGATTTCCAGGCAAAACAAAATAGGGTGGGAATCTACCTGTATACCGATGTTTTCTGATTTGTTATACTTATGTTGTACTAAAATAAAGAAGTGCGTAAGAAAACACCCTATTTATCGGACATATTATAAAGACTTTTGCAAATACTATGTTGTGCATATTGTCATACACAAGGCACATATGTCGTTAACGAATATTACAAAAGAAATCATAAACCACACAAAAAAGGAGAATTAAAGAAACCTAAAGCCTTTTTCGAGTTAGATCATTACTATCCAAAAAGTAAATATCCATTTCTATGCGTTTCCTTTTATAATTTAATTCCAATATGCTCATCTTGTAATAAAGCAAAAAAGGATAAAACTATTGATTTTGATTTTTATATAGAATCTAAATCTTTAATACAGGAATTTAAATTCACCCTTTCAAAAGGATCTGTTGCAAAATATATTGCAACAAAAAATAAGAATAATATTACTGTGGAAATTTCTCATCCAAACAAAAAAATCCTAAAAAATTTTGATGAAAGATTTTCATTAAGTCTAAAATATAATGAGTACAAAGACATTGTTGAAGAGTTAATTTATAAAGAAATAAAATTCAATCAGATATATTTAGATTCTATATCAAATATTTTAAATAACACTTCGCTGAACAAAACCATTATAAAAAGAATTATATATGGAAATTATTCAGAAAAGGACGAATTTTTAAAAAGACCTTTGGCAAAATTCTATCAGGATATTTCTGAAGATATCAAATCATTAAAACTGAAGTAAAAGAGGATTATTAAAAAAGTAAAGATTAGTTATGATGTAATTACCTGGAATTTTATATTTTGTTGGTTCGCTAAGTTGTGATTCTATAAATTTGAAGCAAATTATTTATGCAGCAATTTTAGTTTTTTTATGATAAAATATATTTTATCAATATTTTACACCACAAAAAAACATTTCATATCTTTGCTATAGTGCAAAGTAAAAGGGAAGCATCAATTTTACAATACTTTTTAATTTGTTGCACTTATGTTGTACCTATGAAATAAAAAAAGCCTAAAAACTATTTGTTTAAAGGCTTTACAGAAAATTTATTTTAACCTTGTCAAAGTTTTTAATCTTTGACAAAGTTTTATCCCAAATTACGCAGTAGAATTTAGAAAGTCCCAAGGGGACGATTTAATAAAGGATAGGATGAAAGTCCTATCAAAAAAGATATTAAAATTATTAAATAAACTTTCTAATGCGTAATTTGGGATTATAACAAATCAAGCATCAATTTTTATTTTGGCGCCTATATCCGCCCTCCGTTCCCGCTTCCCGAAGCCCAAGCAAATTCCCATATCATTGCGGGAGAGCTCCACTCAGGTCGGGGCGCAGCAGCTATACGTTTTCAATTCTATTTTTTTAGAATTTTTACAAAATAAACAATTGTTTTTTTAAAAAATAGTAACTTTGTTTAAAATCAAGGATGATGGAAATAAGAATCAGTTTAAATGAATATGCAGATATACCGTTTATTAAAAAACTTTTGTCGCAGATAAAAGGCATTTCTGAGATTGAATTGATAAAAGATAATGAAGTGATTTCCGATAAAGAAAATGAAGAAATTAAAGATTTATTATTAGAAAAAAGTCTGGAACAATCTAAAAACGGTGAAAAAGTAAAATATTCTAAAGAAATATTAGATAAGGCTTTCAAATGATTGAAGTTCATTTTACCAAAATAGCACTCGATTCTTTAGACGAAATCAATACTTTTTTGAAATACAAATGGAGGCAAAAACAAATAGATAATTTCAGAAATGACATCGAAACGTTTATTCAATCTTTAGAATTGGGTATTGTAAATTATCCGCATTATAAAAATTCAAAAATTCAATTTGCGCTTTTAGGAAATAAGCAAGTTACAATATACTTTGTAAAAATTTCTGAAAATAATTATGACATATTGCTATTTTGGGCAAATAAAAAAAATCCACAATTATTAAAAAAATTACTTAAATAAATAATGAAAAAATTTTTAATCGCTGCCTTAATTTTAGGCTTATTTTTTAACGAAAATACAGCTTTCGCTCAAACCGAGACTTCTGGCAGAACGGGAGTTTATAGGGCAACTCACACCAAATCTACAGAATTGAAACACACCAAATTACGTGTGAATTTTAATTTTGAAAAAGAACAAATGAACGGAGAAGCTTGGATTACCGCTTCACCTTTTTTCTATGATTCTAATGAGTTGGAATTAGATGCTAAAGCAATGATTATTAGTGATGTAGCATTAGAAAAAAACGGTGCAAGAACTCCATTGAAATACACTTATAAAGATGATATTCTTAAGATTTCTTTGGATAAAACGTATCAGAAAAATCAAGATTATACGGTTTATATCAAATATGTGGCAAGACCAAATGAAGTGAAACAAAAAGGTTCTGCCGCGATTAATGATGCAAAAGGTCTTTATTTTATTAATGCACAAGGAAAAGACCCTAATAAACCTACACAAATCTGGACTCAAGGTGAAACCGAATCTTCTTCTTGTTGGTTTCCAACCATAGATAAACCGAACCAAAAAACAACTCAAGAAATTTATATTACTGTTCCTAAACAATATGTAACACTATCAAACGGTTTACTTAAAGATTCTCAAAATTTAGGAGAAAATCTTAGAACAGACCATTGGGTGATGGACAAAAGACATTCTACTTATTTGTTTTTTATGGGAATTGGCGATTATGCTGTTGTAAAAGATAAATGGAGAGACAAAGAGGTGAACTATTACGTAGAAAAAGAATACGAACCTTATGCGAAACAAATTTTCGGGAATACACCAGAAATGATAGAGTTTTTCTCCAAAAGGTTAAATTACGATTTCCCTTGGCAAAAATATTCTCAAATGACCGCAAGAGATTATGTTTCTGGTGCAATGGAAAACACTACTTCTACACTTCACCAAGAATCTGCTCAACAAAAACCAGGAGATTTAATTGACGAAAATAAATGGGAAGACGTAATTGCTCACGAATTATTTCACCATTGGTTCGGAGATTTAGTAACCGCCGAAAGTTGGAGTAATCTTACCGTAAATGAAAGTTTTGCAGATTATTCAGAATACCTTTGGAACGAATACAAATACGGGAAAGATCAAGCAGATTATTGGTTGATGAAATCTCTTAAAACGTCTAAAGCAGACCCTAAAAATTTCACCAAAGATTTAGTAAGATTCGATTATCACGACAGAGAAGATATGTTTGATGGAGTTTCTTACAATAAAGGAGGTGGTATTCTTCATATGCTAAGAAATTATCTAGGAGACGATGCTTTTTTTGCCGGACTTACAGATTATCTTAAAACCAATGAATACAGTACCGGAGAAGCCCATCAATTAAGACTTTCTTTGGAAAAAATTTCGGGTAAAGACCTCAACTGGTTCTTTAATCAATGGTATTTTGGTAGTGGCTATCCTAAGTTAGAAGTTTCTTCTACTTATGATGCGATGAAAAAACAAGTTACGGTTTCTGTAGCTCAAACTCAAGACCAAAAATTTGAATTTCCTTTAGCAATAGATGTTTTAGAAAATGGTAAAATTTCTAGAAAAAATGTTTGGGTAACGGCAACTTCTAAAAATAATTTCGTTTTTGATGCAGCTAGAAATCCAGAATTAATTAATGCCAATGCAGATGGAATTTTGCTTTGTGATATAAAACAAGATAAGACACCAGAACAATTGTATCTTCAATACACCAATTCTAAAGATTTTTATAGCAAATACAATGCAATAGAAGCATCTAAAGAAAATGTAGGTAAAAATCCTTTTGCAAATAAGACTATTTCTGCGGCATTTAAAGATAATTTCTTCAGAAATAGAATGTTGGCTTTAGAGTTTGTGCCAGAAGATGCTAAAGATTTCTTGGCAGACGTTGAAAAACTAGCTCAAAACGATCCGAAAACTTTGGTTCAAGGAGCAGCAATAGGAGTTTTGGCAAAAACAAAAAATCCTAAATATACTTCATTGTTTGAAAAAAGTCTAAGCTCTGTTTCTAATTCTGTAAAAGGAAACGCTATTGCTGGTATTGCAGAAATAAATCCAGAAAAAGTGGCCACACTTTTAGATAAAATGGATTTAGAAAATGCCAATGAAGAGGTGATGAATAAATTATTACCAATTATTGTGAAAAATAGAATCACTTCTCAAATGCCAAATATTGCACAAACCGTTGCTTTTTATCCGTTTATAGGATTCCAAAATCCAGCTTTGGCACAACCTGCAGAAGAAGGTTTTAATTGGATTATGGATACTGATAATACCAAGGCAGTAGAGAAACTTACAAACATTTTGAAACAAGTGAAATCTCAGATTGGCGATAATGCACAAGCCAAAATGATGATTAGCGATATTCTAAAAAAAGGTATTGAAAGAAAAATGAAACTTTTCAGAGAAAACCCTAACAATCAGAGTGTAAATAAGCAAGTGGAACTGCTTAACCAAACTATAGAAGCTTATAAATAAATGATTAAAATCCCAAATTTTTTGGGATTTTTTATTGATATTTCATATTTATATTAAATGCAAATTTCACTCAATGGAATGATAATTTTATAGATTATTTTTGGATTTCTAGAATTATTTTTAACCATAATAAAGACAAAACAGTAGTTGAATTTAATTCCTAAAATAGAGGAAGTAAAATCTATCTTTCTAAAATGGAAGGAAAATGGAAAATCATTGGATTTTTCAATTCTTGGGTTTCATAATATTTATTCTTTTGTACTTTTGCATTAATGAAAGACTTAAACTTAAGAAAAGTTACGGTAATGCGATACATCCTTCCACTTCGTGAAGGTGGGAGTTTGCCTGCATTGGCAGAAGCGGATGATGATTTTAAATACGTTTTGAAATTTCGCGGCGCTGGTCACGGTGTTAAAATGCTGATTTCTGAACTTTTGGGCGGAAAAATTGCTGAAATTCTCGGTTTGAAAATTCCAGAATTGGTTTTTGCCAATCTCGATGTTGATTTTGGGAGAACAGAAGCCGATGAAGAAATTCAGGATTTATTGAAGTTTTCCGAAGGTCTCAACTTAGGTTTGCATTATCTTTCGGGAGCGATTGCCTACGATCCAAGTATGAAAATTGATGCACTTTTGGCTTCCAAAATTGTTTGGCTAGATGCGTTTATTACTAATATTGACCGTACTTTTAAGAATACCAATTTGCTTTGGTGGCACAAAGAACTTTGGGTGATTGATAATGGAGCTTCTTTCTATTTTCATCACTCTTGGCAAAATTTTGACACCGCGGCGAAAACACCTTTCAAATATGTAAAAGACCACGTTTTATTACCTCAAGCTAGTCAATTAGACGAAGCAGATATTTTTGCAAAATCGGTATTAAATGACGAGATTTTCAAAGAACTTGTATATTTAATTCCTGAAGATTGGTTGCAATGGAACGATGCCGATGAATCGCCAGAAGAAATACGAGAAATTTATTTTAATTTCTTGAAAACCAGATTAGAACATTCAGAAATCTTTTTAAACGAAGCCAAAAATGCAAGAGGATAAAATTTACGAATACGCAGTCATAAGACTGGTTCCGAAGGTTGAAAGAGAAGAATTTTTCAACATAGGATTGGTGATGTTTTCTAAGAAACAGAAATACATAAGAGTTGAATTTTATCTTTGTAAAGACAAATTCCAACTGATGCACAGCAAATTAGACTACGAAGAAGTTTTCAAAAATCTAGAAAATTTCCAGAAAGTAGCCAAAGGCGAAAAAGAAGGCGGACCAATTGCTTTGCTAGACATCCCAGAAAGATTTCGTTGGCTTACGGCTGTGAGAAGTGCGGTAATTCAAACTTCGAGACCTCATCCCGGAAAATCTAAAGATTTAGACCAAACTTTTGACAGACTTTTTGAAGAATTGGTAAAATAAAAATCGCCTCGAATTTTCGGGGCGATTTCTTTAACTATTTTTATAGAATTATTTTTTTGGAGCTGCTTCGTTGGTCGTTTTATAAACCATATCAATTTTGCTTTCCATAGGCATTTTCGTTCCGTTCATATCAGCTTCAATTTCCATATTCAGATTTCCTAAATTATCGCTAGATTTCACCCAAGAAGATTTTTTGTCTAGAAGTAAAGTTCCGCTCATTTTCCCATCCATTTTTTTCACATTCATTTTCATTCCTTCTTTCTCCATAGTTGTACCTTCTTTTGCGAGTAAATCACCAGTATAAGAAATTTTATAAACATCACCTTCTACTGCTTCTAGTTTACAAGTCATATTATTAGAAATATCAATATCATTATTTTTGCTTACAAAAACAGCGTTCCAAGTTTCACCTATTTTTACAGGTTTTGGAGGAATAGCAAAAAAAGTTGATTTAAAATTTTGAGAAATTTGTTCTTTAGAATAAGATTTTTCAAATTCTTTAGTAGAAGGAGAATCTGGCATCGCATTTTTCATAGCATCTATAACTTTCTCGTAACCAATCACTTCTACCACATCTCCATTAGATTTTACCTTCATAGTAAAAGGTACATTAACCATAGATGCCATTAATTTATTAGGAGGTAAAGAAATATCTGCATCCGAAGCCATAACAAAATTTTGCCCCATCATAGAAACATTAGTTCCTAAATAACTATACTTAGCTTCTAGGTTAAAAACATCTTTTTGAGCTTCTAAAACATTGAAAGAAAGCCCAAGCAACATATTCATTTTCATTGGCATTTCTTGTCCCATTACTTTTTGGAGCATATCCATCTTAATATCTGTAAGCGTGTAATAAGTCTCACCTTTTTTAAGATTTAATGAAATATTGTAAGTCTGAGCAAAAGTTACAATTGCCAAGAACAACACTGCAAAAGTTGATAATTTTTTCATTTTTAAGTTGTTTTTTGTAAAAATATGAAATTTTAAGGAAAATTTAGATTAATTATTTTTTATTTCTTTTAGAGCCTGTTTAAATTTTATTGCTGAAAATTTTTATAGGAATTTTGAGATGAATTTTTTGCATCATATTTGAAGATTTAGCGGGCTAAATCGAAAAAAGGAAGTGAAAAAGGCGCTCAAAAGGACATAAAAATTCAGCAAAGACAAATTATAAAGATCAAAAATTATTTTTCGGTAAAATTTAAACAGGCTATTAATTTTTCTATTCTTTTTACTTCTTTTAAAAGCAACGGAAAAGCTGGTTCAGCCATTCCTCCGTGGTCGAAACCTTGCAATTCATATAAAGTAGTTTGTTTATGACCTGCCAATTTCATCATTCTGAGCATATAGGCATTTTCTTCGTATCTGCCGAGAAGTTCTAATTCTCTATCACCTGTAATCAACAACATTGGTGGAGCATCTGCTCTTACAAAATAGATTGGCGCAAATTCATCTATAAGCGGTTTATACTCTGGGAAACCCTTTTCTTTTCTGATAGTAAAATGCGTAATAGCGTGTCCGCTGAAAGGAATAATCCCTGCCAATTGATTGGCATCTATATTATATTTAGCCAAATAATCTTTATTTAGCGCTACCATACTCGCCAAATAACCGCCAGCAGAATGTCCTGAAATAAAAATTAAATTTTCGTTGCCTCCATAATTTTTAATATTTTTGAAAACCCAAGCTGTAGCTGCCGCAGCATCATCTATTGCTTTTGCAGCATTAACTTTTGGAGAAAGTCTGTAATTAACACCAATTACTGCAATTCCTTTTTCTTGTAAATATTTCGGAATTTCTTTGTTTCCGCCAGTTAATCCGCCACCGTGAAACCAAATCACCGTAGAAAAATTCTTTACATTTTTCGGAATATAAACATCTAGAACACAACGTTCATTAATGTAAACATCAGACTTATTGGCAGTTTCATCATAATAATGAATATTAGTAATAGTTTGATAATCTTTATTTTGTGCAAAAATTTGCACCGAAATAAACAATAAAAATAAAAAGGCAAAAAACTTTTTCATAGTAAAAAAATATATTAAAAAAACGTGCTTTTACACACGTTTTCAATTTATAATTTCGTCAGTTTTGCAAATTTTAGGATTAGATTTTTTTCTCCTTCTGTGGCAAATTTCACTTTTGCTTTAATGTTTTCTGGGTCAGTTCCGTCTAAGAAAATCACTTCACCAACGCCAAATCTATCGTAAAAAACATCAACTAAATTCAATGTTTTTCGGAAATCAAATTATTGTAGTATTAGCACGTAATTCATCAGCTAAATTAGTAAGATTCATAGTAGGTAGAGTAATACTTCTATTTCCTGACAAATTAGTTAAAGTAGAGATATAGGCTCTAATATAAGGAAATAAAATTGCTGAAGAATTATTATAAAAAAAACCACTAATATCTTCAACATTTTCAACTCTTTCAAAAAGAAAATTAGCAATTGTATCAACCTCTATGTTTAAATTGTTTTCATTATTTTTTATTTTAATTGAAAGATTCAAAATAAATAAATTTTCTACCCTTTTCACTAAACCAGAAACTGCAAATGCAATTTTTAAATTTTCAAAATTAGAATTTTCATCTAATTCAATTAATGACCGATTAATTCTATATCCTTTAAATTGAAATTTTGAAATACTTGTTTCCATATTTTAGGCGGCTAAAGCAAATTCGTTATTTCCTGCATTTTGAATTTCAAAAAAACTGTAGAATACCGGCTCCTCGAAAGAATTTGCAGATTCAAACTCCTCAAAAACTGTTCTGAACATTCCACTTTGCTCTGAATATACTTCAAAAATCGGACAATTAATTTTATTTAATGAATCTGATGTAACAAAAACAATATCTTCATTTTTAAAATTTTCTTGAAATTTTTCTTCAAAAATTAATTCTTCATTTATATAATCATCACAATCATAAAATTCTTTGGGTGTTATCTCAATCAAATGTGATTTTAAATTTGGAAAAAATTCATATCTAATATTTGATTGAACAAATTTTTTATGTAAATCTTTTAAATTATTTATGATATATTCTACTGAATTCATATTAACAATGTTTTTTTAAGGCTGAAATAATTTCTTTACTATAATCTAAAGATTTTTGAGCGTCGTTATGTAAAATCTGAACATTAAAGTAGTCTGAATTAGTTCTAAATAACTTCAATTCTTTAATTTTTCTTTTAATATCGGCGTAGTCTTTTGAACTATTAATTTTATTTTTTAAAGCTAATAAAATTTTATCAATTATATAATTATGAGTTCCACCACGATAATTAAGACACTCTTGTTCAATATAATCATACGTCCAACTATTTAAATTTTTCAATGTATATTTCATATACTGAAAACTTCCATAATATGAGCAATGAACGCTTGGAGCATAATAACTTTTATCAATCAATTCTTGCGCAGAATCAATATTAAATCCAGATTTCTCTTTAAGATATCCCATTAAGAAAATGCAAAATTAGTTTTTTTATTTTAAATCAAATATAAGAAAATTTAATAAATATCAAAATTGTTTTAAATCTTCGTCAGTTTTGCAAATTTTAGGATTAGATTTTTTTCTCCTTCGGTGGCAAATTTCACTTTTGCTTTAATATTTTCTGGATCAGTTCCGTCTAAGAAAATCACTTCACCAACGCCAAATCTATCGTGACGAACATTATCACCTACCTCAATATCTTGAGAAGAACCTCCACTCGGATTAATGATTCTGGCAGAAGCTACAGGTTTTAAATTCTTTGGTTGAATGGTAGATTCAGAAGAATTGAACGTTTTCTTTGGTTCTTTTTTTACAAATTTTGGTTCAGAAAAATCTCCAAAAATATCCGAAGTTAAGCCAGACCTGTTAAATACTTTTTTCTCAACCACAGGATTTACAAATTCTAAATATTCTGCATCTATCTCGCTTAAAAATCTAGATGGTTCGGCATCGGTAATTTTCCCCCATTGAAATCTGGAAATGGCGTAAGAGAAAAACACTTGTTTTTCGGCTCTGGTTAATGCTACATAGAATAATCTTCGCTCTTCTTCCAATTCTTCGCGTGTAGAAGAGCTCATAAAACTTGGGAAAAGATTTTCTTCTAAACCTACCAAATGTACCACAGGAAACTCTAAACCTTTAGACAAGTGAATCGTCATTAAAGAAACTTGGTCTTCATTTTCAGATTTTTTGTCTTGGTCTGTAGAAAGAGCAATATTTTCTAAAAAACTTGATAAACTTGGGTCTCCGTCTTCTATTTGTTTTTGCTCGTCTATGAAACCTTGCATAGAATTCATCAATTCTTGCACGTTTTCTACCCTAGAAATTCCTTCTGGCGTTTGGTCGTCTTTTAGAAATTTAATCAAACCACTTCTTTGGGCAACTTCCATCGCTACGGTGTAGGCGTTTTCGGTTTTTAGCATCACTTGGAAGGCTTTAATCATGCTCCAAAAATCTGCCAATTTAGCAATCACACCATTATTTAAACCCAATTGAGGTGCGTATTGCCCAAGGTTATTCAAAACATCTACTACTCTTACATTTTGAGAATCTGCAAAAACTATCAATTTATTTTGAGTAGTTTCGCCGATGGAACGAGCCGGATAATTGATGATTCTCATCAAAGCTTCATTGTCATTTTCATTGACCAAAATTCTGAGATAAGCCACCAAATCTTTGATTTCTTTTCTTTGATAAAAACTTAAACCTCCATAAACTCTGTACGGAATGTTTTTACGTCTCAGCGCATCTTCGAAAGCTCTGGTTTGTGAATTGGTTCTATATAAAATCGCAAAATCTGTAAATTTTCTTTGATGAGAATTATGCTGTTCCCAAATGTTATTTGCTACAAAATTGGCTTCGTCTGCATCGGAAAGCGAACGGAAAACTTTTATTTTTTCGCCAACTTCATTATCACTAAAAACGTTTTTCGGGAATTGAGCTTTATTCTTTGCAATTACTACATTCGCAGCGTTGACAATATTCTGCGTAGAACGGTAATTTTGTTCTAGAGAAACGGTTTTGGCATCAGGATAATCTTTTTTGAAATTTAAAATGTTATAAATATTCGCACCACGGAAAGAATAAATAGATTGTGCATCATCACCTACCACACAAATATTCTCAAACTTAGACGAAAGTGCTTTTACAATTAGATACTGAGAATGATTGGTGTCTTGGTACTCATCTACTAAAATATATCTGAAACGGTCTTGATATTTGGCTAAAACCTCAGGAAATCTGGTTAATAACTCATTGGTTCTTAACAATAAATCATCAAAATCCATTGCTCCATTTTTGAAGCATTGTTCTACATATTTCTGATAAATTTGCCCCATATATTTCATATTGGCACGTTCATCAGCTTCCATTATTTCTGGATTTTTGAAGTAAGCATTTACTGTAATCAAATTATTCTTATACGCCGAAATTCTAGACTGAACTTTCTTCGGTTTGTATAAATCTGAGTCTATATTTAATTCTTTTAAAACTTTTTTCAGAACATTCAAAGAATCTTGTGTGTCATAAATGGTAAAATTAGAAGGAAAGCCTAAATAGTGTGCTTCGCTTCTCAGAATCCTAGCAAAAACAGAGTGGAAAGTTCCCATCCAAAGGCTTCTCGCGTTGCTGTTTCCTACTACTTTTGCGATACGTTCTTTCATTTCTTTGGCGGCTTTGTTGGTAAATGTAAGCGCCAAAATCTGAAACGGATCTACACCATTGGTAATAAGGTGTGCAATTCTCATCGTAAGAACACGCGTTTTACCAGAACCAGCTCCTGCTAAAACCATCAATGGTCCTTGCAAAGTGGTAACTGCTTCGTACTGAGGTTCGTTTAATCCTTTCAAATAATCCATTTCTCCTAATAAAATTTAAGCCTCAAAAATAAATAAAAACGATGAATTTATTGGCTTTAATTTAAAATACAATTAATAAAATTTTTAATATTTTAATGTAACGAGATATCACATTTTATTACTAATTTTATAAAAAATATCATTATCAATGAAAAAAACTTTATTATCATTTGCTGCAATCGCATTTCTAGGTACTGCAATAAATGCACAGCAAATAAAATTTGAGGAGTATGATCTCCCAAATGGTCTCCACGTAATTCTTCATCAAGACAATTCTGCGCCTGTAATTACCACTGGTGTAATGTATCATGTAGGTTCTAAAGATGAGGTAAAAGGAAGAACTGGTTTTGCTCACTTTTTTGAACATTTACTTTTCGAAGGAACTCCCAATATTAAAAGAGGAGAATGGATGAAAATTGTAGCTTCTAACGGCGGACAAAACAATGCTAATACAACTAGCGACAGAACTTATTACTATGAAACCTTCCCTTCAAACAACGAACAATTAGGACTTTGGATGGAAGCAGAAAGAATGCGCCACGCTGTAATTAATCAAATTGGAGTAGATACCCAAAGAGAAGTAGTAAAAGAAGAAAAAAGAATGAGAATGGATAACCAACCTTATGGAAATCTATTAACTGCTATTCTTAATAATTTATATACTAATCACCCATATCATTGGCCTACAATTGGTTCTATGGAAGACCTAAATGCGGCTAAATTAGATGAATTTTTAGATTTTTATAAAAAATATTACGTTCCGAACAATGCTACTTTGGTGGTAGCTGGAGATTTAAAGCCAGAACAAACCAAAAAATGGATTGCAGAATACTACGGAAGCATCCCAAAAGGTGAGGTTTTCCCTAAAAATTTCACTAAAGATGCGCCTATAACTCAAGAAAAAGAAGTAACTGTTACAGATGCTAACATACAGCTTCCGGCGTATGTATTTGCATATAGAACACCTTCTAATAAAGAAAAAGATGCTTATGCATTGCAAATGCTTTCTACTTACCTTAGCAACGGAAAATCGTCTGTTCTTTACAAAAAATTAGTTGACCAAGATAAAAAAGCTCTTGCTGTACAAGCCTTTAACCTAGGCATGGAAGATGGTGGTGTATTTGCATTTTTTACCATTCCTATGGGAGCTACCACCAAAGCTACATTACAATCTGACATAGATTCTGAAATTAAAAAGCTACAAACAGAACTTATTTCGCAAGAAGATTACCAAAAACTTCAAAATCAATTCGAAAACCAGTTTGTAAACTCTAATTCTAGCATTCAAGGTATTGCATCTTCTTTGGCTACTTATAACGTATTGATGGGCAACACCAATTTAATTAATAAAGAAATAGACATTTACAGATCTATCACCAGAGAAGACCTGAAAAAAGCAGCTGAAAAATATCTTAACTCTAACCAAAGAGTAATCATTAATTACATTCCTGAAAAAAAATAAGCAGAACACAGGATTAAGATAATCTTTATTAATAAAATTAAACGTTAAACAATGAAAAAATTATCATATATCGCTGCCGCATTTTTGTTTACAGGAATGTTATCAGCACAACAAATAGACCTCAATGCGATGCCAAAACCAGGTGCTACACCTACCATTAACATTGCGAAACCAAAAACATTTACCCTACCAAACGGATTGCAAGTTATGGTAGTAGAAAACAACAAATTACCTAGAGTAAGTGCTAATCTTTCTATGGATAGACCACCAATCTACGAAGGTGAAAAAGCTGGAGTAAATTCTCTGATGGCAGATCAAATAGGAAAAGGTACCAAAACCATCAGCAAAGATGATTTTAATAAAAAAGTAGATTATCTAGGTGCTAGTGTAAGATTTAGTTCTAATGGTGCTTTTGCTAATTCTTTATCAAAATATTTTCCTCAGGTTTTAAATTTAATGGCAGATGCTATCATTAATCCTAATTTTAATGCCAAGGAAATTCAAGATGATAAAGAAAGAGCTTTAGAAGGTTTAAAAGCAGACGAAAAAAATGCTCAATCTATTGCTAATAGAGTAAACAATGCTCTTATCTATGGTAAAAATACAGCAAGAGGAGAATTTGAAACCGAAGAGAGCATTAAAAAAATCACACTAGAAGACGTACAAAATAATTACAAAAAATATTACGCTCCAGACCATGCTTATCTGGTAATTGTAGGAGATGTAAAATTCAATGAAGTAAAAACTCTTATTACCAAAGCATTTAGCGGTTGGAAAAAATCTAATACCAAATTTGCTGCGGTAACCCCAGTTTCTAATGTTGCGGCTACAGAAATAAACGTGGTAGATGTTCCTGCTGCTGTACAATCTATTGTAAATGTAGGGAATGTGAATACCTTAAAAATGACGGATGCTAATTATTTCCCAGCTGTAATTGCTAATTACATTTTGGGAGGAGGTGCAGAAGCTAGACTTTTTATGAATTTAAGAGAAAAAAATGGGTTTACTTACGGTGCATATTCTGACATGAGCACCAACAAGTATATGCCAGAATTTTCTGCTAATGCTAGCGTAAGAAACGAAGTTACAGACAAAGCTGTAAAAGAATTTTTGACCGAAATTAATGGAATTTCTAAAGTAAAACCAGAAGAATTGGCAAATGCCAAAGCCAAAATGAAAGGAAACTTCATTATGTCACTGGAAAAGCCAGAAACCATTGCTAGATTTGCTCTTAACCAAAAAGTAAATAATTTGCCTGCTGATTTTTATAGCAATTACCTAAAATCTATAGACCAAGTTACAGAAGCAGACGTAACAAAAGCAGTAAATGCCACCATCTTTCCTAAACAAAGCAGAATTTTTGTAGCGGGTAAAGCAGCCGATATTGCAGATGGTTTAGAAAAATTGGGCTATCCTGTGAAATATTATGACAAAAATGCCAATTTATCTAGCAAACCTTCCGCTAAGCAATTAGATGCTAATGTTACAGTAAGTTCTATTGCAGATAAATACATTGCTGCTGTAGGAGGTAAAGACAATTTAGCAAAATTCAATACGCTAAGTTCAGATGCTACTGCAAAAATCCAAGGAATGGAACTTGCCTTTAAAAACATACAAGGTAAAGGTGGTAAATTCTTTATGGATGTAAGTATGGCAGGAAACAGTATGCAAAAAATTGCATTTGATGGTTCTAAAGGTTATATGGTAGCTCAAGGTCAAAAAATGGATTTACCAGCAGATATGGCTACAAAATTTGCAAAAAAATCTGAAATTTTCCCTGAATTAAATTTTGGTAAATCTGCAGATTACAAATTAAGTGGTATAGAAAAAGTAAATGGTGAAGATGTTTATGTAGTAAAAGATAATGACACTACTTATTATTACAGTGTAAAAACAGGTTTAAAAGTTGGCGAAATTCAGAAACAAAAAATGGGAGCTCAAGAAATGGAAATCCCTACTTATTTCTCTGATTACAAAGACGTAAACGGTGTGAAACTACCTTATACCATCAAACAAACTATGATGGGACAAGAGATAGAAATGAAAATAAATTCATACTCTGTAAACCAAGCTAAAGACGAAGATTTCAAATAAATTTTAGAAATTTAATCCAATAAAAGGCGACAAAAATTTGTCGCTTTTTTTATTACCTCCAACTTATTGAAAATAAATTTTATAATTCGTATAAAATACTTATATTTGCCACTCAAAATTTAAAAGAAAAATGGGCACTATATTTAATCTTTTCATGGTGTTAATCATCATAGCATCGGTTTTATTAATCATCATCATTATGGCACAGAACCCAAAAGGTGGAGGTCTTTCTTCTACATTTGGTGGCTCTACTGCACAGTTTGGTGTACAAAGAACCAATGATTTTATGGAAAAAGCGACTTGGGTTTTAGCAGGTATCATTATAGTTTTAATATTCTTAAGTGTAATTCTTACAGCAAAACCAGCTGCTAACTACAACGATGCCCCTATTAAGAAAGAAAAAGCAACTTCAGCTCCACAGGCGCCAGCTCAAAAAGCAACCAATCTACCTACTACCAAATAGTAATAAGATTTAAAAAATACAAAAAAGCGGTTTAGAAAATTTCTAGACCGCTTTTATTTTAACTGAAGTTTTGCAATAAAATGCCGAACTTTTAATCCTAATTTCAAGAACAGATACTGAACAGGATTTTGCTTTTTATAATATTTCCGAATAAAAATCTGCATTGCTCCATAAAAATTTTCCAAATATTTTTTGTCTTTCACTGTGCTTTCTCCTTTGATGTGAAGCACCGAACTTTTTCCAAAATACCAATTTTTGTAACCTTTTCTTATCAAAGTATAACAAAGGTCTATATCTTCGCCGTACATAAAATACGTTTCGTCTAAACCATTAATTTCTAAATACAAATTTCTCTTCATTAGCAAAAAAGCGCCCGTAATTACATCAACTTCGGCAATATCTGTTTCGGCAATATGATTTCTATAATATCCTTTTTTTGATTTTTTTTTCGAAGAAAAAGGAGTAAACAATTTCTCAAAACTATTATAAACACTAGGAACAGAGCGCTTACTTTCTGGTAAAAATTTTCCTTCCAAATCATGAAGTCTCACACCTAGACAACCAAAATTAGACTGCAAGTCTGTAAAATCCAGAATTTCTTTCATCATATTTCCTTCAAACTCTGTATCAGGATTCAAAAGTAAAATATATTCTCCTGTAGCTAATTTTGCTGCTTTATTATTGGCTTTAGCAAAACCTTCATTTGACGTATTTTCTATAAATTTCACCATCGGAAATTCATCAATTAAAACCTTCCAAGAACTATCAGGAGAGAGATTATCCATCACAATTACCTCATAATCTACATTAGAAATATATTGTTGAATAGAATTCAGACAATTTCTAAGCAAACGAGTAACGTTATAATTAACAATGATGATAGATAATTTCAAAATTTTACGATTTTTCGTTATACGGAAGTCGGTTTACAATAGAACGACCTAGTGAAATTTCATCGGCATATTCCAATTCATCTCCTACTGCAATTCCACGTGCAATACTAGAAAAAGTAACCGGAAATTCTTTGAATTTTTTATACAAATAATACGCCGTAGTATCTCCTTCCATCGTAGCAGAAAGCGCAAAAATAAGTTCTTTTACACTTCCTTCGTTTAATTTTTTTTCAATCGAAGAAATATTGAGTTGGTTAGGTCCTATTCCTTCCATAGGCGATATTTTACCACCTAAAACTAAATATTTACCATTGAATTTAGAAGTATTCTCAATCGCCATTACATCTCTCACATCTTCTACAATGCAAAGAATTTCGTCACTTCTTTTTGTGTTGCTACAAATTTCGCAAATATCTTCATCAGAAAAATTATGACATTCTTGGCAATACTTAATATCTGTAACCAATTTTTGAAGGGCATTTCCCAACGCCAAACCTTGAGATTGTGGTTGACGAAGCAAATGCAAAGCCAATCTGAGTGCAGATTTCTTACCAATACCAGGCAATCCCGAAATTTCTTCTACCGCTTTCTCTAAAACTTTACTAGGAAAATTCATCTCACAAAAGTACCTTTTAATTTGAAAATTTAAAAATTAAAATTATCTTTATAAAAAATATCTTTATGCAAAATTTACAATATCCTTTATTTTTAAAGTTCAAACTTACCACTTTATCAAGTGATTTTACCATCACAGACAGCAACGAAAATTCTTTGGCTTATGTTCGCCAGAAAATGTTTAGACTGAAAGAAGATGTTGTGGTTTTCAACAACGAAAGTAAGTCGCAAGAAAATTTCAGAATTAGAGCCAATCAATGGATCGATTTCAATGCAAGTTATGCAATTACAGATTCTTTTGGTAAAAATTTAGGGAAAATTGCCAGAAAAGGTATGCGTTCTATTTGGAAAGCTACTTACAATATTTTCGACCAAAATGATACTCAAAAATACAAAGTTCAAGAAGAAAATGCTTGGGTAAAAGTTCTAGACGGAATGGTAGGCGAAATTCCTATTATTGGGATGTTTACAGGGTATTTCCTTAATCCTAGTTATATTGTTCACGATAATAATGGAAAAGAAATTTATCGTCTTAAAAAAATGCCTTCCTTTTTCGGAAGAAAATTTCAGTTAGACCAAATCAATGACATTCCTGATCACGAAGAAACCTTGGTGGTTTTGAGTTTAATGATGATGGTGCTTCTAGAAAGAGCTAAAGGATAATTCGTTAGTTGTAGAAATGTTGATTGCTTTTGATTAAATTTCTTTAGCAAATTCAACAGAATTCAAATATCAAAATCGTAAATTTGAACAAATTTTAAAAAATGTCTATTACACACTTAGAACCTCAAAATATTTGGAAGAATTTCGCTGCTTTAAATGCAGTTCCGAGACCTTCTAAAAAAGAAGAAAAAGTTATTGAATTCATTAAAAATTTCGGCAAAAATCTCAATTTAGAAACCACAGAAGACGAAGTAGGCAATGTAATCATCAGAAAACCTGCCACATCTGGAATGGAAAACCGCCAAACGATTGTTTTGCAGTCTCACCTTGATATGGTTTGCCAAAAAAACAGTGATGTAGATTTCGATTTCGAAACGCAAGGAATTGAAATGTATGCAGATGGAGATTGGGTAAAAGCAAAAGGCACTACTCTAGGCGCAGATAACGGATTGGGAGTTGCGGCTATTATGAGTATTTTAGAAAGCTCAGACATTGCTCATCCTGCAATTGAAGCACTTTTCACCATCGATGAAGAAACCGGAATGACGGGAGCTCTTGGTTTAAAAGCGGGGCTGTTAACTGGCGAAATTCTCCTAAATTTAGACACCGAAGAAGATGACGAAATTGATATAGGTTGCGCTGGAGGAATAGATGTAACCGCTTCTGCGAACTATCAGCTTACCACTACTTCACCAAATTTTGTAAAAATTGACATCAAAGGTTTGCAAGGTGGGCATTCTGGAATGGACATTCACAAAGGATTTGGAAATTCTAATGTGATTTTAGGAAGATTGCTTTACACGGGAATTGATAACGAAATTCAATTAATCTCTATTGATGGAGGCGGATTGAGAAATGCAATTCCTAGAGAAGCTCACGCTGTTGTTTCGGTAAAAAATGTGGAAGAATTTTTACAAAAATTAGAAACTTTAAAAACTGAAATTTTAGAAGAATTTGCTTCTGTAGAGAAAGATTTAAGCATTAGTTTTGAAAAAACGTCTGCCTCTGAACAAGGACTAAGTACAGAAGATTCTAAAAAAATCATTTTAGCATTAAAATCTGCTCACAACGGTGTTTACAGAATGTCTCCAGATGTAGAAAATTTGGTAGAAACTTCTAATAATATCGCAAGAGTAGAATTAAAAAATGGGGCTTTAAAAATTCTAAATTTGTCTCGTTCTTCTGTAGAATCGAACAAAATGGCAGTTGCAGAACAATTAAAATCTGTATTTGAACTGGCGGGAATGGAAGTAGAATTTTCTGGTTCTTATCCAGGTTGGAAACCAAAACCTGGCGCGGAAATCATTAAAATAATGACAGAAATCTACGAAAAAGATTTCGGAGCAAAACCGCACGTTGTGGCTTGTCACGCTGGTTTAGAATGCGGAATTATAGGTGCAAATTATCCAAAAATGGAAATGGTAAGTTTCGGGCCTACGATTAAAGGAGCACATTCTCCAGACGAAAGAGCAAGCATTTCATCAACCCAAAAATTCTGGAGATATTTACAGGAAATCTTGAAAAATATTCCTGTAAAGAAGTAAATAAATAGAACTTCAAAATCATTTTGATAATTTTAAAATCCAAGACTTAATTGTTTTGGATTTTTTTATTGAAAAACCCATTATTAGTAGCGATATATTCACTATTTTTGAGAAAATTTTGATTTGATATGAAAAAACTATTACTTCTGTTATGGGTTAACATTAGCATTTTGGCTCTTGCGCAAATAAAAAGTCCTTTTGAATTTTTGCCCAATTATGGCAAACAAATTACTCATTATCATCAGGTAGAAGAATATTTCAATTACCTTACTACACAAACTCCCTACGTAAAACATCAGAAATATGGAGAAACTTCGGAACATAGAAATCTGAATGTTTACTATATTTCTACTCCAGAAAATTTAGCCAATTTAGAACAAATAAGACTTCAAAACTTAGCTTCTATTGGTTTAGCTCCTAAAACCTCAACTACCATTGGAAATAAATTAATTGTTTGGTTAAGTTTTAACGTACACGGAAACGAATGGGCAGGAACAGAAAGTGCACTTTCTGTAGCGTATGAACTGGCAAATCCAGACAACAAAACCACCAAAGAATGGCTTAAAAATACCATCGTTATTTTAGACCCTTGTATTAATCCTGATGGTTATTCCAGATACGGAAATTGGCTGAGAGAAATTTCGGGTAAAAATACCAATCCTAATAAATTTGACAGAGAACACGCCGAAGAATGGCCAGGCGGAAGATACAATCACTATCTTTTTGATATGAACAGAGATTGGGCTTGGCAAACTCAAATTGAAACCAAACAAAGAATGGCACTTTATAACCAATGGATGCCACAAGTACATACAGATGTACACGAACAAGGGTACGATTCTCCATACTTTTTTCCTCCTGCAGCAGAACCTCAGCACGAATTTATAGAAGCTTACCAAAAAGATTTTCATAAATTATTAGGAAAAAATATCGCAGCTAAATTTGATGCCAATAATTGGATGTATAACACCAGTGAAAGATTTGACCTTTTTTATCCTAGTTACGGAGATACCTATCCTATGTACAACGGCGCAGTTGGTATGACTCTAGAACAGGGGGGAATAAGAGCTGGTAGAGAAATCACGATGGAAAACGGGGTAAATCTTACCATAAAAGATAGATTAACACATCATAAAACCGCGGTTTTGGCAGTAGTAGAAACTTCGGCTTCGCAAGTTGACCCTTTATTGAAAGGATTTAAAAATTTTATGAACAATCCTAGAACTCAAATGAAAGGTAAATATGCAACGTACATTTTAAAAAACAACCCAAAACTGTATCAATTAGCTGATTTACTGAAAATTAATAAAATAGAATATTCTTACGCTACCGAAAAATCTAGCGCATCTGGTTTTAATTATTATACAAAAAAAGACGAAAGTTTCTCTGTAGAACCCAACGATTTGATTGTAAAAGTAGATCAACCGAAAGCCGTTTTTACTCAAATTTTATTTGAACCAACTAATAAAATGACAGATAGCCTTTCTTATGACATTACCGCTTGGAATCTTCCTCTTGCGTATGGTGTACAAGGCTATGCTGTAAAAAATACACTCAATCTAAAAACTAAAAATGTAGCAGAAACTGCTTCTAAATCTATCCCAAAAACCGTTTATGCATTTTATGTCCCTTGGAATAATAGAACTTCGGCAGAAATTTTGGCACAACTTCACCAGAAAGATATTAAAGTAAGATATGCTATGAAACAAGCTGTTTTCGGAGATGTAACCATAGAACCGGGTGGTCTTATGATTGCCAAAGGAGATAATCCTAAAATTGCAGATTTTGAAAACACTGTAGCAGAAATCGTGAAAAAGAAAAATGATTTTGCGACCATTGCCACAGGTTTTTCTAAAAATGCTAAAGATCTTGGCGGAGAAAATTTTCCTTTAATGAAAGCTCCGAAAGTACTTTTGCTTTCTGGTAATGGCGTTACTTCTACCGAATTTGGAGCAGCTTGGTATTATTTTGATGAAATTCTGAACTATCCTGTAACCATTGTAGATCAAGACAAATTAAGAAACGTAAAACTCTTTGAATTCAACACTTTGGTTTTGGCAGACGGAAGATATAATTTCTCTGAAAGTGATCTAAAAAGATTGAACGAATGGATAAACAACGGCGGAAAAGTAATTGCAATAGATGGCGCTCTTAATATTTTTGACGGAAAAGACGGCTATTCGCTAAATCCTTATGCAACTGACGAAGAAAAACAAGCCGCCGAAAAAGCCAAAAAAGAAAAAGAACTGAAAGAACGTTTTTTAGATTCTGGAAATGAAGAAAGAAGAATGCTAGCCAATTCTATTCCAGGTGCTATTATTGAAAACAATTTAGATGTTACTCATCCTCTATCTTTCGGTTTGGGCAAAAAATATTATAGTTTAAAAACAGGAGATAAAATATATTCTCTGTTAAAAGGAGCCAATAATGTGGCTTATGTTCCTAAAAACTACAAAAGCTATGGTTATATCGGTCACGACTTTGGCAAAAAATTACCAGAAACAGTAAGTTTTGCAGTAGAAAGCAAAGGCTCAGGAAAAGTAATTTATATGATTGATAATCCACTTTTCAGAGCATTTTGGGAGAATGGAATTTTGTTGTTTAGCAATGCTTTGTTTTTGGTGAATTAAAAATTTGCAAAATATATAAAATAAGAAAATCCAAGAGTTCAATTTCTTGGATTTTTTTTAACCTATTTTTGTAAAGTAGATGACCAAAACCTTAATTTATTGCAATACAAATATTTATACATTTTAAACATTAAGATTTATTAAGTTGTTAAGAAAAATTAAGCTAAATATCTAAAGATATTTTTAAGCATTATGCTTCATTCAGATTTATCTGAATCTTAATGGTTCTTAATGTCTAAATTTTCCTTAATGGTTTAAATTGATTTTCAATGTTTTGTAATTTTTGTCATGTACTGAGCTATTTTTGAATGAAATAAACTTTAGCAATTTTATCATTCTTGATTTCATAAATCGCAATCGCTTCCAGATGATTAGGCCCAAAACCAGAAACCACTTCGTGGTCAATAACTGTATTGCCTAAAACAGTTCTGTTCTTGATATCGCAGTGTAAATTAGGCGTATTTTTAAACATTTCGGCATAATCTTTTCTCATAAAACCCTTCCCTTTTCCTAGCAATTGATTGGGGAACATATAAAGTTCTATATCCTCTGAATAAGGTTCTAAAAAAGCTTCAATATTTCTAGCATTGTAAGCAATTAATTGTTGCTGAACTAATTTTTCGGGGATAGATTTTTCATTATTTTGAGCTAAAGAAAATATCGAAAACAAGAACAAATTGACAACAAGAAAGTATTTTTTCATAGAATTTAATTTTTTCTAAAACTAAGAAAAATACTTGATTCAAATATTTATTTTTCGAGGAAAATCTTTAACTCTTAACTTCTCGAAAATTTCCTCCAACTTCCAACTTCCAACTTCCGACTTTTCCCTATCTTTGCTTTTATGACAAATTCTGCAGACAAAAGACTTTATTTAATTGATGCGTATGCGATGATTTTTCGTGGCTATTATGCACTTATCCGAAATCCTAGACTTACTTCTAAAGGATTAGATACTTCCGCTATTTTTGGGTTCACCAATTCTTTAATTGAGTTGATTAGAAGAGAAAAACCTTCACATTTAGCTGTGGTTTTTGATGTAGGAAGAGCCAGTGTAAGAACCGACGATTTTGCAGATTATAAAGCCAATCGTTCTGAAACTCCAGAAGCGATAAAAATTGCCGTTCCGTACATTCACAGAATTCTGGAAGCAATGCACATTCCGATTTTGGGTGTGGAAGGTTACGAAGCAGATGATGTGATCGGGACCATCGCTTGCAAAGCAGAAAAGGAAGGTTACAATACTTTTATGGTAACGCCAGATAAAGATTTTGCACAGTTGGTTACCGATAAAATTAAAATCTATAAACCTGCGATGAAAGGTGGCGATGTAGAAATTTTGGGCGTAGATGAAGTGAAAGCCAAATACGAAATCGAAGACCCAAAACAAGTCATCGATTTTCTTGCAATGATGGGAGACGCAGTAGATAATATCCCAGGATTAGAAGGTGTTGGCGAAAAAACGGCAATGAAGTTTTTAAAAGAATTCGGAAGTATAGAAAATCTTTTGGCAAATACAGATCAACTCACAGGAAAACTCAAAGAAAAGGTAGAAAATTCGGCAGAAAGAGGGATTTTATCTAAAAAATTGGCAACAATAATTTGTGATGTTCCCGTAGAATTTAACCAAGAACAATACGATTTAGAAACGCCTGATTTTGAAAAAGTAAGAGAAGTTTTTGATGAAATTGAATTTAGAAGATTGTACGAAAATTTGTATAGAGCATTTAATGAGCAATCAGCAATCAGCAATCAGCAATCGGCTGTCATTGCGAGCGAAGCGAAGCAAACTGTTGAATCAAAAACAACAAATCTAGTTTCGCAGAAAGCAGAAAGCGGACAGCAGAAAGCAATGCAATTAGATTTATTCGCCAATTTCGAAGAATTAGAACAAGCGACTTCTACCAAAAAAACGGTGAAAGATAATGATCATTTGTATCAATTTATCGACACGCCAAAAGCACAGAAAATTTTGGTTAAAAATTTAATGGCTCAAAAATCGGTGTGTTTTGATACAGAAACTACTTCTCTCAATGAGTTAGAAGCCGAATTGGTGGGAATGAGTTTTTCCTATAAAAAAGGTTTGGCATATTACATTCCGCTTTCGGAGAAAAGGGAAGAAGTGTTGGAAACTTTGGAAATTTTCAAGTCATTTTTTGAAAAAGAAGACGTTTTGAAAATTGCTCATAATTTGAAATTCGACTTAAAAGTGCTTCATCAATACGGTGTGGAAATCAAAGGAACCCTTTTCGATACGATGATCGCGCATTATCTCCTCAATCCTGATGGAAGACACGGAATGGATTATCTTTCGGAAATGTACCTCGATTACAAACCAGTTTCCATAGAAACTTTAATTGGCAAAAAAGGGAAGAATCAGGGAACTTTCCGTGATGTGGATTTACTTGAAGCCACAGAATACGCTGCGGAAGATGCTGATATTACGTTTCAATTATACGAACTTTTCGCGCCTCAACTCAAAAAAGAAAACCTCGAAGATTTATTTTATAAAATTGAAATGCCTTTGATGAAGGTTTTGGCAAAAATGGAATTGGCGGGAATTTCCCTCGATGAAAATTGGCTAAAACAAGAAAGCATTGATTTAGAAAACGATTTAAGAAATTTAGAAAAAGAAATTTTTGAACTTTCCGGCGAAGAATTTAATATGAATTCTCCAAAACAGTTGGGCGAAATTTTGTTTGAAAAAATGAAACTCGATCCGAAAGCAAAAAAGACAAAAACCGGACAATACGCTACTTCCGAAGATGTTTTGCAAAAATTGGCGAGCAAACACGAAATCATAAAACATATTTTAGAATACAGAACGTACCAAAAATTGAAATCAACTTATGTTGATGCTTTGCCAAGTCAAATTGATAAAACCGATAACAGAGTTCACACCAATTTCTCGCAAACTACGGCTGCAACTGGTAGATTGGCTTCCGTAAACCCGAATTTGCAGAATATTCCGATTAGAACTTTGCGTGGTCAACAAATTCGAGGTGCGTTTGTTTCGGGTGAAGGTAAAAAGATTATTTCCGCCGATTATTCTCAAATAGAATTGCGTTTAATAGCCGAAATTTCTGGCGAAGAAAATATGATTAAAGCCTTCCAAAATGGGGAAGATATTCACGCTTCTACCGCTGCAAAATTATTCGGAATTCCTTTGGAAGATGTTACAAAAACGCAGCGTTCACAAGCAAAAACCGTGAATTTTGGAATTATTTACGGTCAAGGTGCTTTTGCTTTGGCAGAACAAACCGGACTTTCCCGAACTGAAGCGAAACAACTCATCGATTCTTACTACGAAACCTACCCTAAATTGAAAATTTGGATGGCTGAACAAGTGCAAAAAGCCCGTGAATTGGGTTATGTAGAAACTTTATTCAACAGAAAACGTCATTTGAAAGACATTAATTCTGCCAATTTTGTAGTGAAAGCTCACGCCGAAAGAAACGCTGTAAATGCGCCAATACAAGGTTCTGCAGCCGATATTATCAAAATTGCGATGATTAACATCGATAAAGTTTTTGAAAAAGAAAAACTAAAAACCAAAATGCTGTTGCAAGTTCACGACGAATTGGTTTTTGAAGCACCAACCGAAGAAGTAGAAGTGGCAACTTACCTCATAAAAACCGAAATGGAATCTGCCGTGGAAACAAAAGTTCCGCTTTTGGTGGAAGTAGGCGTTGGTAAAAATTGGTTGGAAGCGCATTGATTTTGAGTGGGAGAATTGGAGAGTTTGAGAGTGGGAGAATTGGAGAATGGTAGAGTTGGAGAATGGTAGAGTTGGAGTATTGTTGAGGTTGCTTTTTTAAGAAATCAATATTAATTTTTAAAAATTGCTTCGTAGAAGCAAAAGGTTTGTAG